>JAEEGL013901442.1_pt1 | contig 17789 bp, 26 predicted proteins | sample 9134231 | NCBI WGS metagenome assembly JAEEGL01 (sample SAMN16246548, study PRJNA631951) | gut metagenome | biome: gut microbiome; feature: rumen; material: fiber-attached | host: Bos | place: Iran: Karaj | collected 2018-10 | reverse complement strand
TCCAGCACGGTGATTTTAGCCTTGCCGTCCTTCCACTCGCAATAGGATAAGGATAACTGGTCCCGGTGCGACTTAGCCTTAACCTCCTGCCACCAGGATTCCATCAACCTCTTACAATCCTCATTGTTATGGTACCTGATTACAATACAGGACTGGGTGAGCCCGTAATGCTTCGGGAACCCCTCTTTATAATAGGCGACCACTTGATTCACAATGGTTTTCGGGTCGCCCTTCCTCAATTTGATGCAAGCCTTCGCCTCATCATATATACAATCCCTTTCCGGATGCTCGCCGATAAACACATATCCCTTGGACTCCGGGCAGTTCTTCTCGATAAACTGGTCAAGGTCACCGATAATACGCACATTACCGTCAATATAAACCGAGAGGTCGTACTCGGACAGATACTCATGAGCGAGGATTTTAATCTTACGCTGTCTCTTGATACTATCCAGTTCGTCATCCGCGGGAACCTGACAGATATCCCAGAACTCGCTCTTCAACTCCGGGTCGTCAGTAAAACAGATATAGTCCCATCCCTTAATCCGGGGCTGGCTCCTTAAATTATCGTACTTTCCGGTAATGACCGTATAGACAACCTTTCTCAATTTCATATGTTTCTCATTTTCCTTTAAGATAATAAAAAGCGCCATAAAAGTACAGGTTTATTTTATTTTTTGTATATTTGCAAAAAATTAGATATGAATAAGAATATCAAATACCTACTAATCCCGGACGTGCATGGACGGGAGTTCTGGATAGACCCGGTGAAGGATGTTCTGGAAAACACTGATGCCAATATCGTCCTTCTCGGCGATTATTTGGATTGCTATCCTCATGAATGGGATGAGGGTATTGATTACCAGCGTGTTGCCATAGACCGCTTTAAAGAAATACTTGAAATAAAACATGCTAACCCGTTGAGAATTACTCTTTTACTCGGAAATCATGATTGCGGATATTGCATTGGGAGCCATATCTGTTCCTGTCGCATGGACCACAAGAATAAACGGGAGATAGAGAAATTATTCCGGGATAACCGGGAACTTTTCCAAATTGCAAAGGAAGTTACTGTCGGTAATAAAAGTTATAATCTAAGCCACGCCGGAATCCTCAAGGGATGGGTTAAGCGTGTCTGGGGCGAGGAAATGGATGAAGAGGGCTTCAATGTGGTGGACCGGCTTAACAATGCATGGTTCACCGACCAATACGGGATTCTCGACGCTCTCGGGCAATATGATGGCTACCGGGGCTGGGGAGGCTTTGAGTATGGCTCACCAATATGGGCTGACATAAGGTCCTGGATAAATGTCAAACCGGAGGAGACTTATAATTATAATATCGTGGGTCACACCATGTTATATACCCCCCTTGTACTTGACGCCATTACCTGTCTGGATTGCCAGAAGGCTTTTTACCTTGATGAAGACGGGGAGATACGGGATTATGAGACCGATAAGGTTTTAGATGGAACCATAATATCAAAAGAATCGTAAAAAAAAAATGAAAAGCGAGATTATCAAAGACATGAAAAACGCCCTGATGGGTAATAACAACAGCATTATGGTCTCGGTATCCACCCATTGCGGGGATACCTATGATATTGTATATAATGAATCCTGTGACACCGTGGAGGTATGGGTTGTTGACGGTCCCGGGCAGACTCCGTATAATCCGTCAACTATTTGCATAAGTGCCGAGTATTTCACAGAAGACGAACTCACCAGGATTCTTGAAGCGATGAAGAAAGTTTAGGTATGAAAAAGAGAAAGGATGGGGTGATATATACCCCCGCCCCGGTGGTTGAGAGAATGCTTGACATGGTGGGGTATCTCCCGTGGAAGATATCCATGATGAAAATGGATATCATGGACAACAGTTGCGGAACCGGGCATATCCTCGTGGCAGCCGCTGACAGGCTTTGCAAGGGGCTTGAGAATGCGTCCATCGGGCTGAATCTCACACCGGATGTCAAATACGCCTATTTCAAGAAACGCCTTTTGGAGCGTATTCACGGAATGGAGGTCAACCCCGTCAGTTGCGATGAGTGCAGGAAGAACCTGAATACCCTTGCGGAGAGTTACCTGTGCCAGCCGGTGGACTGGGATTGGGATATCAGATGCTGTGACTCGCTTAACGAGAAAGATGACCGGCAATTTGACTTCGTCGTCTGCAACCCGCCTTATATAAGGATTCATGACCTGGAGTCCGACCTTTCGGGGTATAAGTTTGTTGAGAAGGGTATGAAGGATATTTATCTGGCGTTCTACGAGCTGGGATTAAAGCAAACATCCCCGAACGGGTCACTTTGTTATATCGCCCCATCATCCTGGTTTACCTCGGAGGCGGGTAAATCCTTGCGTGAGCATGTCCTTCAGAACCGTCTTATTGACAAGGTTTACGACTACGGTCATGAGCAGGTCTTCGATGGGGTCACTACTTATACCGCCATTGTGGTCATGGCACCGTTAAATGCGAGGATTAACCCGGAGTACATTGATTACGAGAGCCATGACACAGGGAAGAGACTACTCATTCCTTATTCATCGGTGAGTATTGACGGGAAAATATATTTCACCGACCCCGGGACATTTAGGGAAATGGAGCGGATTATGAAATGTGAAAAAGGAAAAATCAAGGTGAAAAACGGCTATGCTACCAACGCCGATGATATCTTTATTATAGGCGACACGCCCTGGCCGACCGGGGGGAGCGTGATTCCGGTTGTGAAATCCTCCACGGGGAAAATAAGTGCCTGCATTTATCCGTATGGCAGGGACGGGAAACTTCTCCCCGAAGAGACACTTAAGGAGATATCGCCGGTAGAGTATAAGTGGCTATCCGCCCACCGTGAGAGTCTTGAGTCAAGAAAAACCGATGAGCCCTGGTATGCTTTTGGAAGGACACAGGCAATAGGTGACACATATAAGGATAAGTGGGCGATTAAGAGTATAATCAAATCGCTGGATGATGTCAAACCCGTGAAAGCCTCGGCTGGTGTCGGCGTGTATGGGGGCCTGTATATCCTGTGTGAGGATAAAACCCAACTTGAATGCCTTCATACCGAGGATTTCTTTAACTATGTCAAGGCACTGAAAAAATATAAGTCGGGGGGATATTACACATTTTCCTCAAAAGACCTGGAGAAATATTTGAATTATCATAACCACAATGAGCATCGGGTATAAACCAAAATTGAGAATTATGAAACTATTTAAGGCGCAGGAACCGAAATTCAGAAAGGACTGCTTCCCCTATGTCATCTACATGTGCAGCGTTATAAACAGTTGCGTGACGGCAGAGCAACTCGAGTCCGCCTTCCTTTGGGCTTATAAAGTGCTTCAAAGTTGGGAGGAGATGGACGAAAAGATTGCGTTAAAGCAATCGTTGGCTTATGAGTGGGTGAGAGCCGTGCATGACAATTATGGCATATATTATGGATATATCAAAAACGCCGTCTTGGAAACGGCCAAAAAACTGAATGGGGTAAATGCACAAGATTAGGAACACGAAACATAAGGAAGCGCTGGATTCGCTTTACGGCATCGTTCCCCCCGGGTGTTCGGACGTGTTGTCAAAGAAGAAACTCCGCTATCTGCTATCCAGACACAACTGGGAGCCGTGGACTGTGAAGGAACTTATTGAAAAAGACGAATGGTGGTATCCATTCTGTAACGATTAGAACAATGGCGAGAAAGAAAGAGAGAATAATGGCGTTTGACACGCTGTGCCCGGACACGCTGCATAACTCATCCGAGCGAGTTTGCAGAAACTTCGTATGCTTTGAGAGCAAGGTCCGGCAATGTCTGGAATCCGAGGACCGCAAGGAGAGCTGGAAACAGGACCCGGGGAGAAAAAGGGAATTCGACATCATCACCGGATACCAGACGGACGCGAGGGGTGGAATAGGAAACCTGGGGACAAATCTCGTGTGCCTAACACAGGCAGTTCTTGAGAAAACCGTGAAACCCTCCACACCCTATATATATAAGGTGACGGATTACACCACGGCTAAAACCCAGGAGATTTTCTGCACAAGAAAGGATGCGTTGGATATCATACAGAAGAAAATCAAGAGCAAGAACGCGGTGATGCATTATAACGGGAATGTTGAGCGTGGAGAGGTGGATATCCCCCATATCAATTCCCTGCTCTCTACCCTGGAACCTGACACGGTGGATTTTGATATTTGCTCCTTGGGAAGGAATAATACCGAGGGCGAAATGATTTTACTGACTATTTATAAAAATTGTATGTCAATCTAAAACTTTTTTTGTATATTTGCGACATGAAAACTTTTAAGGAATACCTGAACGCCCCTGATGGGAAAAAACAAATGCTGGACTATATCGACGATATCATGACTATTATTGATTTCAAAAGGATTGAGTCTGTCATGGATTTTCTTCGATGGGGTTGGATAATCGGCGACAAAGATGTTGATGACCTCCTTCAGGAAGGGTATGTGGTATTTTATAGCGATTTTAGTGATGATAATTTATATGTCCCGAAAGAGAAGGATATTATCCTTGCCGCAAGAAGGATAATTGAAGACACCGTCGAAAACGCATTAGAGTATGAGGCGAACTATGACCTCTCGACTAAACATTTTAGCGTTAGTAGAGCCGGGTTCCTTTGTGAGATTGATATTATTGATGATGATAGGAGAAAAAGAATTTGGGGCGAGGATGCCCCTGACGACTTCGAACATTCCGTGGATATCACTTTGAAGTTTATCCTCGAAGAAAACCTCGGAAAGTTCGCTTAATAACAAATAAAAAAGAATGACCATGAAAAAGATTATGATTATCGCTATCTTGGCAATCATCGGTCTTTCTTTCACCTCCTGCAAGACCAACAAGGCACAGAAGGTTGAGGAAGAGATTGTTGAGGTGGCTGACTCCACAGCGGTTGAGGCTCCGGCTGACACTGTCGTTGTTGAGTAAAAAAAATTCCCGGGAAGTTTTACAATTTCCCGGGATTTTTGTATATTTGCGGCATGAAGAAGATTATTTTATTAATAGTGGCGGCGTTATGCCTATCCTCATGCGAAATGAGGTTTATGTACGAGCCCACAACTGACAAACATGGGGTGACAAGGCAACAAATTTCAGAAGGTGTAGAAAAAATAACCGTCGAGGGGCATGAATACCTGATGTTTAGACATATTAGTACAAGCGGTACAACTTCAATTTCTGTTGTTCACTCCGCTTCTTGTCCGAAAAACCACGATGAGAATGGGTTTGGCATAGATATTGATGGTACAATGGAGGAAAATAAAGATTAAAATATATAATATTATGAGACGATTTTACAGTTCAAGGTATCTGCCATTCCTGACAGACCTGCTTTTTGACCAACTTACCTGCTTTGACTGGGATGCCAGTAATAGGGAGATTGAGAATGAGAAGAAGACATTGAGGGAAAAATGCTGCGATAAGAACAAAAATAATTGCAATTACCTCCGGGTGATGGATGAGAATTTCAATAAGGATGTGAGGGTCTACTCATCCACATTCGAGCGTGTTGATGACAAATATGTGTATAAGACCACGGTTCCCAAGGATTTGAAGCCGGAGGATATTAAGATTGACGCTTATCCCGGTCACTTCTACTTCGCATATGAGCATACGACCGATAATGGAAGTTATTCAGCGTCATCCATTGACACCCTTCCGGAAGACCTCGATATCGACAGTATGAAAGCCGTACTCAAGGGTGGAGTTATCACCATCACTGCGGATATCCTTCCTGAGAAAGAGGAGACCAAGACCAATGAGGATGACGAGACTGAGTACGAAATTGAAATTGGTAAATAAAACCCGACCTGGCAAGGAAAATCCCGTATTCTCTTGATAGAATGCGGGATTTTTACTATTTATATAAAACAGGAAACGACAATGATGTACAATGTATTAGAAAAAGAGAATGAGTTGTGGAGAAGGTGGAAACACGGGTATGTTCCTGATTGGAACAACCCGAAGGACCTGAATGAAAAAATCTGCAAGGAAATTATTGACAATGACATGGACCGCTGGACAGAATTGGCTGACAAGGTCCTGGTGAGAGATTTTGTGGCTGAACGCGGGTATGGCGATAACTTGAGCAAGTTGTACGGGGTTTGGAATAAGGCAAGTGATATAAATTTTAATGCCCTTCCACAAAAATTTGTTATTAAATGCAACCACGACAGTGGGTCCAGTAGGATAATCGATAAGAAAAATGGATTCAACGAAGCCAGAATAATCTCTTTTCTCAATTCCCAAATGGGAAAAACATTTGGTGTGAATAGTTGCGAGCCGCATTATTTTGGAATCAAGAAAAAAATATTGGCCGAAGAATATCTTGAAGATATTGATTCATTCTCCAATACACCTGTTGATTATAAATTCTGGTGTTTTGATGGTGAGGTGGCATCGTGCATGGTTTGCTATGACCGTATAGGCGGAGGGCATGCAACATTTGACCTTTATGATATTAATACTTGGAAGCCAATGAGGCAATATTTAACCGCCAAGGATACAAGCCATTATAAGGATGTCCCTAAACCGGAGAACCTTGAATTTATGGCGAAAATGGCAAGCGACCTGTCTAAAGGATTCAAACATGTGAGAGTTGATTTATACAACACGAAACGTGGAGTAATATTCGGGGAGATGACATTCACCAGTATGTGTGGAAGAATATACTACTTTACCGATGAATACTTAAAAATATTGGGGGATAAAATGAAATGACAAACAATATAATCGCCCATAATTGCGTTGGCGGAAGGATATGCCAGCAAAAGGGGATGCGATATGGAAACCCGTTCATGTGGAGTGTCATACCGCCTGAGGATTTTTATTACTTATATACACATTATAATGAATTAGATTATAATAAAATAAAACTTGAAAAAATAGGCACTGATTACCGGGTTACCATTGATGGGAAGGTAAGGGTAATCTATGTACACTACAAATATGATAAAAACGCTAAAACCCCTATTAAGAAGACAAAAATAGATGTTTTTTACAATAAGATAGACCAATATATACTTGAAAAATATGCGATTCGCTTGGGCAGAATGAAAGAGACCCCTTTATTTATTGTCACTGACAGGGAATTTTTTTCAAAACCAGAATGTAACTTCAAAAAGGATGATTTGGAAAAATATGTTGATAAAGAGGATTGTCTCGTAGTGACTTGCGACAAAAGTATTAAGGGTAATAATGTGATATATGTAAAAAACAAAAAACTCGACCCGGAGGAGATTGCGAAAATAATAATTAAAGAGCGTGGTTTGTAGGATGAAAAACATAAACATATTGATAGTACATTATAACACCCCAAAACTTACTGAATGCTTAATTAGAAGCATAAACAAACAGATAACGAGTTGTACGGTTGCGAATATCTATATCTTTGATAATAGCGACACCAATCCATTTACCTATAGGCAGGATAACATAAGATATATTGACAATACGGAAAAACAAATCATTGACTTCGAGAAATGGGGAGAGAATTACCCAAACAAGATGGAGCCATTTTACTCGTCAAAGCATTCATATACAATCCAGACATTTATAGAAATGAATGGTGAGCCGTTTATTCTGATGGATTCTGACATATTGTTAAAGCGTGATATATCTGATTTATGGGACGAGAACATGGCATTTATTGGAGAAGGTCTGGGAAAAAGGATTATACCATTTATATGCTTCATTAACCCAAAAATATTAAAAGAACACGACATTAAATATTTTGATGACAGATTTACTTATGACTTGAATAAAGACAATTCCGGAACTAAAAAATACGATACGGGATATACACTCTGGGCCAATAAGAATTTGGTTCCACATAAACTCATAAAATATAATAGTTACATAGTCCATTATAGGGCTGGGTCATATGCCAAAGAGTATTTTGTTAAAAATCACAGCAGCCAGCTTCCCGCAGAAAAATGGTTGAATGTGAATAAGCGTTATTGGGAAAGCGGTCCGGCCAAAAAGAATGTGTTAATCGTGAATTACAACACACAAAAATTGACGGATGCCTGTATAAAAAGCGTCAATAAACACACCCCCGGCTGCCGGATATATGTCTTTGACAACAGTGATAAGGAGCCGTTTGTGAACACATTTAAGAATGTGACGGTCATGGACAACACAAAGGGAAAGATAATTGACTTTAAGAAATTCCTTGCGAAATATCCGGATAGGATGAAATCAAACGGACGGGTAAATAACTGGGGGTCGGCGAAACATTGCGTGACAGTCGAAAAGTGTATTGAAATGATAAGGGAACCGTTTGTTCTCCTTGATAGTGATGTCCTGGTTAAGAAAGACATATCCGGCTTGTGGAACAGCTCATATATTTATGTTTCCGAGGTGGTTTTCCATCCGACATTCAAGGTTAATAGGGTCTCACCGCTCATATGTTACATAAACGCAAAAATGTGCCTTGAAAACCATGTGCATTATTTCAATGAGAACTATATGCACGGGCTCAGGAAAACGGAGAAGGGCGATTCATATGACACCGGGGCATGGTTTTATGTCGGAGCGAGAAATCATCCGCACAAGCAGATTGTGAGTGCTGATTATGTGGTACACTACAAAGCCGGAAGCTGGTCCGGGGTTTATAAAGACTACCTTATCAGGAAAGAGGGGAATGACAATGGTTATAAGGAAGTGGATGAATGGCTTGAAGAAAATAAACAATACTGGGGAGATGGCATCAGTAAATCAAAAATAATTCCGGTAATAGAAAACGAAAAGAGAGTGACAGCACCCACCCCGTCAAACACGGTGTCCAGGGTCACCGGTTTAAAAAAACACCCGGTTGTCCTTCAGCGAAGGGTTTTGACGAGGAATAAAGAATAATGAGAGAAAAATAAATCGTTATGGAAAAGACTATAGATTATGTGTTCCCGTATGTGGATTGCGATGACCCTAGCTGGGTTGAGGAATACAATAAATATGCCCCAAAGAAGCGGACGGCTGAGAACAAGTGGGCGACAGACATGTCAAGATTCCGTTCCAACGACCTTCTTAAATATGTGTTCCGCTCGATTGAGAAGAACATGCCCTTTATCAGAAAGGTCCATATGATTGTGATGAGTGATTCCCAGGTCCCGGAGTGGATTAACAGGGATATGGTTGATATTATATATCATAAGGATTACATCCCCGAGGAATATCTGCCAACATTCAACTCGAACACCATTGAGACATTTATGGGCAATCTCCCAGGGGTCTCTGAGAGGTTTATTTACGGCAATGATGACATGTTCATAACTTCCCCATGTACCGAGAAGGATTTCTTCAGCGGGCAAACGACCAAATTTTCCATATCGACAAGGGATTACAGACCAAAAACCGCCCCGGGTGACAAATTGCGTTATGATGACAAAAAGCTTATAACCGGGAAAAAGGATAAGAGGGTATATGAGATACAGCACATTCTTACCCCTTATCTGATGAGCACAATTAATGAGGTGTTTGACAAGTATCAGGATAAGATATTGCCCGGTATTGGAAGGTTCCGGGATGGGAATCAATACAATCAATGGATTTTCTCAATGTACCAACATCTCCGAAAGAAAAATATCAATAAGGGTATCAAGTATATGGTCACTGAGATGAGCCCCAAAAAAAGAAGCGTGTATGATTGCTACTGGGGAAAATACAAAGCCGTTTGTCTTAACGACTCGTGGAACACCACCCAAAAGGACCTTAGAATAGTCAAAAACAAACTTGAGAGGATGTTTCCGGAACCGAGCAAGTATGAGATAGCGGAAAAAGAAATAACGGAAAAAGAGAAAACAATAAAGAAAAAAAACCCCGTATCACCAAGGAAAAAGAACACGAGTAATAAATCGGGACGCCCAGAGGGAAAAATTTGGAATGAGTTCTTTTATTAGAAAATAAATAAAAAAAAATAATAAAAAATGTTACATTTGTTTATATACGACGATATCAAATTTAGCGATATAAATCTGCCAAAATTCTGCTTCATTACAAGTGTGAATATTACAAATAATGCGATGGATAAAGACATCTCCGAGTCGCCAACTTCTAAAAGCCCACTTCATAAACTGATACGGTACGAGGAATTTATATCTTTTGACCGCAAAACTAGAAGATTACTCAAGAGGACTCCGGAACTTTACATGAAATACGGTGGAATATGTTTTATGTATGATGGGGAAGAAGAGGTTATTACCAGGGTCAAGAACCATCTTGAACTGGTCCTGAAACAGGATTACGAGATTGACCCGCTTCATAATAATATACTTCTTGAAAAATCCAGCCAATCCAGCCTGCAAGCCGTTGCGGACAAGATGATTCTAAAAGCGATTTTCAAATATAAGGACATTTCCCTATTAGCATACGGTCCAACTAAAAAGTTTTTCGAAACAGATAGGAAAGTGTTAATGAAGATGGCAGAAAACCTTACACCAAAAATGATTAAGAATAATACAGAAATGTTCCGCAAGCGTTATAAAATATAATCCAGACAACCTCAATAAAAAAAGTCCAACCCTTATCCGGGGCTGGACTTAATTATTTTACGCTCTTAAGATTACTTGATAGTCTCCTGGTCAAGGTCATCCCTGAACCTCATTCGGACCTGGAATTTTCCCTTGTTCCAGAACCACCTACCGCAAGGGTTGGCGATATCGGGAATAATGCTGAGGAAGATAAGTCCCTGCCCCGGAACGGATATGATGGTCTCATAAGCCGCGTTCTCACGCCTGAACTGGCGGTGAATTTTAGCATAATAATTCTTTCCTTCCCTGACGTGGTTGATATTAAGGTTCTCATCGGTATCATATCCGAGGGTCTCATCGCCATTAATGATGAACTCCTGTTTCAATTCCTCGTAAAGAGCCTTAGCCTCGCCCCAGGTCCTGTTCGCCTTAGGATAAACCTCGGCGAGATAAGCCTGTCCGTATTTGTTGTAAACCACAACTTTGGAGTCCTTATACCTGCCGTTAAATGTTCCGGAGAGAAGGGCGTACCTTTTCTCGTTTTCCCTGATTTCATAGCCCTTGTTCACCATTGAGTCAAGGAAATCCTGGTGTTTGCAAAACTCAACACCCTCAAAGGACATATTCCATCCCATATCCCAGGGAGCGGTGCCCCAGGGAGCCTCGCTGATTGAATGGTACCTGCGTCCGTTCGGAAGCATGAATCCGCACAAGATAACCAATGTGCTGATGATAAAAATTAATTTTTTCATTGTTCTATTTTTTTTCTTTTATTATTTTCTCAATGCCCTTGACATGAATGTCGGCTATGGCATCACGACCCTCGTTGGTCATCAGCCACTTCACCTCATCCCTATTGGTGAAGAAAAGATTCTCCGTGAGTACCGCCGGGCAAATTGTCTTGTATATGACAGTGAAGTTCTCCTCGTAATCCGGGTCGCCATCGGAGTTATCAGACCTTGTTGTCATTCCATACTCCGGAAGGATAGCGGCCGCCTCATTGAAAAGGATTGTCGCATATTTGTCAGCCGGTGTGCTTCCCTTGGTGGTCCACACGCTCCATCCCTTAGCGGAGGTGAAAGTTATCCCGTCGCCACAAGCGTTGGAATGGACAGAAATGAAGAAGCAATTCTCTTTTCCGTATTTCTCACAAAATGAGTTGGCTCTTGCGGCCCTTGTTGAGAGAGGGATATCCTCGTCACGCTCCGGCACAAGAATCTCATAACCGATACCCAGTCCGTCAAGTTTCTGGGCTATACGCCTGACAACATCACGGTTAAACTCATACTCAAAGAAATATTTACCGCTGTCTAACTGCTGTCTCTTACCCGGGGTCGAGCTCGCGTGCCCGTTATCAAGAAGCACATGGAAATTAACACCCTCATAAGGTTTAGCCTGGGGCGTGGTATCGCCTGTCGATTCAATTACAACCGCAGTCTCCCCGGTCTCCTGGGGTGATGGGCAACCGGATTCAATCGGTTTCACCGGTTTAAAAAGGTTTTTAAAAAATTCCATACACATAACACTCATAAATAGTTAAGAAAATTATATTTTTTTGTATATTTGCGAAAATAATAAAGCGTTATGACTTATTTCATAGAAGTACACGACACCGACGACGGGAAGGCAACCCTTTTGAATGTGAAAGACATCTCCCGAATAGAAGAGCACGATAAATACACGCTTATCTATCTAAGGGAGACCGCCGATGATTTTGACGGGTCAAGGCATCAGGTGAAGATTTTGGCGGAGGAGGGTATTGACTATTTCCGTAGGGTATTAAAATTAGCTTGGTAAGAAAATAAAAATTAAAATCATTAAGAATGAAGAAACTAAAAATGTTTTTGGCGGCTTTGTCCGTTATGCTTATCTCCATTGGCGCTTATGCCCAGGAGAATGGCAACCGTGACGCCAACGGTTTTGTTGTGAGAGGACCGTATCTCACTAATGGCGGATGGTCCAATTGGTTCCTTAATGTCGGTGGTGGAGCTATCACCTTCGTAGGGAAACATGTTGAAGGTATGGAAATCTCCCCGATGGTGGAGGCTTCCGTAGGTAGGTGGATTACCCCGACCCTGGGCTTGGAGTTCGGTTATGCGGGTTTCCAGAACCAGGTAAAGGTCCCCGCGAACGTCCCGGCTCTCGGTGATGTCAACGGGCTTTATGGTTTCCATCAGTTCCACGGAGACATTCTCTTTAACTTTTCCAACGCCGTTTCCGGCTATAAGGAGACCCGTTATTGGGACGTGATTCCTTATCTCTCCACGGGAGCGTTGGTTACTGTCACCCATCGCCAGGATGATAAGAAGATTGATACCCACCAAATTATGGCTGGTGCCGGTATTCTTCATGATATCCGTCTCGGTGAGATTGTTGATTTCCACCTCAAGACCGGGACCATCGTGTCAAGGGCAGACAGGCTTGTCGATAAGGCACCCAGACCCGCATTCTCGCCTTATGTTTCCGCCGGATTGTCATTCAACCTGAGCCGTAAAAGGAATTTTGACAGGTATTCGTCTGTCGCCCCCGAAAGGCTTCCCTTTACCGTTGAGGAATATGAGGATTTGAGAAAGTCCAACGAGAAATACGCTTTGGAGAACAGTGCCCTCAAGGATGAGAATGCGATTCTTAAGGAGAGAAATACCGAGGTTATCTATATCCTTAGCCCTATCATCGCCGAAGGTGATAATGTAACCGCCCCGCTGTATATCTATTTTGACATCAACAAGTCAGAATTGTCAGTGACGGAAATGGAGAAACTCAAGAACTGGATTGCCTCCCAGACCGATAGGGATAAGGGATTTATTCTGAGGGTCACCGGTAGTGCGGATTCCGCCACGGGAACACCCGAGAGGAATAAGATGCTGGCATCCGAGAGGGCTCGGGCTATCGTTAAGATTCTTGAGGAAAACGGGTTCGGAAACCTGACTGTCACCACTGTTGTGGGCAGTTCTTTCGGCGCCCCTGAACTTAACAGGGTTGTGGAAATCCGCTAAACTCAGTCGGTTATTAAAAGAAAATGAGAGTCACAGTGTGCGGCTCTCATTTTTTTTTATTCAAATCTCTATCCTACCAGTCGGGATAATCATCGGACATACTTCTCATCAGGTACCTTTCATAAGGGTCAACGGCGCCTTGTCTCTTCCAGACGTGCCATCCGTTGGTGCTCCACTGCCTCTCATCATGGTCCTCACGGCATCCCGCATAATAGAAACCGAACGGCTCGAGGAACCTAGTCACATCCTCCACACACGCCTCTGGTACATAAGACGGTCCATCGGCATAAGATGAGGCAACAAAGGTGATTCTCGCCTGATAGACGAAATCACGACCCCTCCTGGTCCTGGTTGTAAGGAGTTCGAGATGTTCTCCATACTTTTCTTCAATGTATCTCTGAACCTGGCTCATCGACTTGAAAGCTGTGGGGTCACCCCTTTCTATCTTATCCCTCTGTCTGAGAAGTTTCTGTGCTTCCTTGTGCTCTTCGGGAGAGAGGGTGTCAATCTTTCTGAATTTACCGGCTTTCATATCGTCGTCAAACTCTTTCGCATGTTTCTGGGCAAGAATCTCCCTTTCCCTTTGAAGTTCCAACCCTTTCACAATAGCCGGGGCGTCAGGGGAAATAACCGCATAATAACCATTGGCAAGTTTAACATTGTATTTTGCGTCCGGACCGGGATTGGCGGTAACTTTCTTGATATCCTCGCTGGCAATATCGCTGATGTTAACCCCGTCGGGAAGATTCACCTGATGGATATCCCCAAACCTGTTCTGGAGAGCGATGAGCTTATTGCACACATCTTCCCGTCCTTCCATCAAGACCCTTTTCACGGATTCCTTGATGATGGCAAAAAGTTTATTTTCGTCTAGCCTGATTATTTTTCCCATATTGTATTCTTTTCCATATAAATATCACAAAAAACTTGATTTTTCGGCTCATATTATTTATATTATAAAAAATGTCATAACAATGATAACGAAAATATTTTTATTCATCTTGATTTTTGCGATACTCAATGTCTTACGCGAGACCGTGAAATTCATACAGGCGGTAAGGGACGAGAGCCCAAATATGACCACACCGAGACTGTGGGGCTTAGGGCTTTCAATCGCCTATATAATCACCATAATAATAACCGGCTTAACACTTTAAGAGGATGCCAAGCGTACAGGAAAGAATCACGAAATTAGGAAAAATGTTCTCCGGGCTGAATATCGGGAATGATGGGTCGGGTAAACAATTTATTTACCTTGAGGTCATATTCCCGAAAGGCTGGGGTGTTGTCGGCTCCATCAAGGATAAATTCAATGTCAATATTGTAAAGAACGACTCCGGGACCGGGTATTATTTCTGGGCACCCATCGAGACCGGTTTTGACGCTGTTTTCGACGCCGCTGATTACAATATAAGAGCGAACGAGGAAGCCCAGGAGAAGAAAGATTTTCTGTCAGAGAAGATAAAGGAACTCCAGAAACTCGTCCTGGAAGAGGACATGTCGGTCTTGAAGACCCTCGAATTCAAGGTGAAGAGAAAGAAAACGACACCACTGAAGACCACGAAGAAAGTAGAAAATAACGAACCACAGGAAACGGAAGGTGATGGACAGTAAACACTATGAACCACTGTACGACAAAAACGGATGGATGGTGAAATTCGAACTGCCGGAAGCGATTGAAAGCCAGTTCGCAAGGTCTCAAATGGAAGTGAAGACTCCACGGGAAGTTAATGTGGAAAAAAGGTTAATGAAAGAAGTAAAAAAGAAATTCAAGAAGAAATGACTTGGTTAATTATCATAGCGTATATATTCGCCGCATTCGGCTTTTGCAATATGGTTGCCTTCGGGAGCGGTCCGTTCAGGATTTTTGAGCGGCTCAGGGATTGGTCGGACGGCATCTCAGAGCATTTCGGCTCGCTCTTCAAATGTATGATGTGCCTGCCTGCCAACTTCGGCTGGATAATGTCACTGATTGACTGGTTTCTGATTCCGGCGACAGCGTTCACTCCATTTAACATAATTCTTGCGGGCACTGGACTATGGTGGCTGGCGATGTTATTCGACTGCTGTTTCACTACCGGCATTGTGTGGTTGATTTACGTCCTTGACGAATGGCTCGAGGAAGAGCCGGTATCCCAAAAATATGAGGAGCAGGAACCGGGATTTGACGAGGAAGAGGGATATGTGGAGATTTCCCCTAAAATAGACAGGAAGACCAAAAAACAGATATTGAATGACTAGTTTAGAGAAGGGCATCCAAGCCGCAAAGGATGAGCGGGAACACCTGCTGAATGATGTCGAGAAATTCAAGAATTCCTATGCCCGAGAATTATTGAGCCACCAGGACGAGATGCTTGAATATCTTGACAATCCGGAAATTGCGAAAGAGGAAAAGAAAAAATATAAAAGACGGCTATTTTTCACCCGTCTAAAAAAAGCGTTAGGAATATCATGATACCAAGATTAAACGATTTTTTTGAGTTGGCCACGCTGTTAAATGACACCTATTCGGGCATGGATATATCAAACATGACAATTGAGTTTGCCCTTAGCCCGGGTATCCTCCAGAAGATTAATGAGGAGCTGTTTTACAGGAACAATGGCGAGAACAGCATCGTCTACGGCAAACCGGAAGAGACCGACGAGGTGAACATCAACATCGGTAACATCAAATTCAGATGTGTGAAAGAAAAAAATGAGAGTGAATAGCCCTCATTTTTTTTATATCAAAACCTGTGCTGGTTCCGCCTCAATTTCTCCACGGTCCAGCCGGTCTTTCCCACAAGTAGTTTCTCAAGCGGCTTGCACAAGGCACTTTGTGTCGTAACCGCCCCCATGAAGAGATATGGCCCTTTCTTGCAATATTTCTGGAGAGTGTTATAAAACCTCACAGCGTCACCGGCAACCTTACAGATAATGATGTCAATATCGTTATTATCGTTACAGAAGACCACCTTATTATGATAAAGGTATATGCGTTTCAGGTCGTAGGGTGAGGTGAAGCCCTCATTCAGGATGTTATCAAATATCCAGGCGAAAGTCTTCCTCTCAGTCCGGGGGTCATAGCCGTACACCCATAGGGTATCTTCGACTTTAGCGGGGCATTTCTCGACAATCTCGTAATTCTTCCCCCCGAATCTCACATTATGCTCAACATATTTCCCGTACTCGTTCTTCAAATAAACCGGCTTGGCTTCCTCATCCCTCATGTCCTTGAATATGACATACTCATACCGTGATTCCATCGTCCCGTCTTTATATGTCTTGGTGAGTTTCTCAAAGATGATATCCTTCTCCGCAGCCAAGAGTTCCTTCACACGGCCCCTGGCGTCCTCTATGGTCTTATATCGTCCCAGGTTTCCGGTTTTCAGACAATGCCCGTTTAACGCCACATATACCCTGTATGGATTCATGGCTTTCATCCAGATGGGATGTTTAAGCATCCTCTTCCTGGCGTTCTCGCTTTTTTTCTTGCGGCGTTTCGCCTTTTCCCTCGCCTCGGCACGCTCCTTTCTGCGTTTCTCCTTTTCCTTTTCCTTGGCTTTCTCCCGTTTTTCCCTGGCAAGTTCCCTATGTTTTTTAGCTGCCTCAGCCTTCAACTTCTTGAAGTACCGCTTCCGTCCCTCCTCTCTCCTTTTCCTCCACGCATCCCGCTTCTTGATACCGACATCAACCCTCTGCTGGACCTGTTTATCTGTAAGATAACCATGCCCGTTCTCCTTGTTCCTTATCCGCTGGTTCTCCTTCCTTGTAGCAGCCGCCTTTTTAGCCGCCGCTTTCCTCTTCAGCCGCTTTCTTTTAGCCACTGTAATCTGGAGTTGCTTGTATAATGTTGACCCGGTATCCATTTTTTAAAAACTTTTTGTATATTTGCAAAGTAAGAAAAATAACGAGAAAATAAATAGATTATGGCAAAGACATTAAGTGAGGCGAGCGAGGATTATGTGAAGCTCGTGGAAGAAGTGGTCGCGGAGACCGGACTTGACAGAATGGGAGTTGATTTCCAGGTTTATAACCTCCTTAAGACTAAAAATGAGGTTGTGAGGGTTCAAAAGGCAAATGAGATTGCTGAAATCCTTACCAACCGTGAGGACCTGGTGATTGTCTCCATATTTGAGAAGGCGTTCGATAAGGTTGACACAAAGACACAGCGACTCTGGGTCGAGGCGGCTCTTGCGAAGGTCTCGTATGACACGGAGAAGGATAAACTTGTGATTGGAGGGGAACCGACACTCACTATCCCCCTGGGTATGTATCATAAGTATGATAAGTTGGCTGTTGACATGGCGGAACTCGAGCAACTCACCCTC
>JAEEGL013506477.1_pt1 | contig 17789 bp, 16 predicted proteins | sample 9134231 | NCBI WGS metagenome assembly JAEEGL01 (sample SAMN16246548, study PRJNA631951) | gut metagenome | biome: gut microbiome; feature: rumen; material: fiber-attached | host: Bos | place: Iran: Karaj | collected 2018-10 | reverse complement strand
TCGCGCGGCGCTCCTTCCACCGTCACCGCAGCGAGATCATGGACCTTTTTGGCATCGAGATTGAGTGCTACGTGGATGGTGGTCAGTACCGATACCGTCTGGCCGACGACGGAGGCAGGGAGTATTTCCGCCAGTGGATGATGGATTCCATAGCGGTGAACAAGGTCGTTGCCGACAGCCGCGAGGCTGCGCAATATGTCCTGGTCGAGCCCACGGACAGCAGGATGTTGCCGATGCTGCTGGAGGCGTTGAAAGAGCTGCGCACGCTTAACTTCACATATCAACCCTACTGGAGCGAGTCGCCCTACAGCTACAGCGGCGTGCAGCCGTATGCTCTCAAGATGTTCGAGCGCCGCTGGTATCTCATCGCCCGACGCGACGGTGAATACCGTATTTTCGCCCTCGACCGCATGACAAAGGTGGAACTGCAAGAAGAGACTTTCAATCGCGACCCGATGTTCGACCTGAAAAAGATGTTCGAAGGTACCTACGGCATCATCGTGGACGACACGCCCATAGAGTCCATACGCTTAAACGTCACTGCCTATCAGGCCAACTACCTGCGCTCGTTGCCCCTGCACAGCAGCCAGCACGAGTTGAAGCGCACCGAAGAGTATTCCATTTTCTCGCTGCGGGTACGCCCCACTTTTGACTTCAAGCAGAAGCTGCTCTCACTTGGCAGTACTGTGGAGGTGCTTCAACCCGAAAGTCTACGTACCGACATACGCGGCGAGATACAGGAGATGATGAACAAATACCGAGACGAAGATGAATGATTTTGCGGCCATAGATTTTGAGACGGCCAACGGGCAGCGTTCCAGCGTATGCAGCGTGGGAGTGGTCGTGGTGCGTGGAGGCATGGTCACCGACACCTTCTACAGCCTTATACAGCCGGAGCCAAACTACTACAGCTGGTTCTGCCAGCGGGTACACGGCCTTGGCCACGAGGACACGGACGATGCCGAAGTGTTCCCGACGGTGTGGCACAAGATAGAGCCGCTGATTGAGGGGCTACCGCTGGTGGCGCACAACGCGATGTTCGACGAAGGATGCCTGCGGGCTGTGATGCAGGTGTACCAGATGGATTGGCCTGACTACCGCTTCTACGACACCCTGCGTGCTTCGCGCCGTCAGTTGCGCGGCCTGCCCAATCACCAATTACATACTGTCAGCGAGGCCTGCGGTTACTGCCTGGAGAACCACCACCACGCACTGGCCGACGCAGAGGCTTGTGCCGCCATAGCCATCAAACTGCTTTAATTTAGTTGTAATGTTCCTTGATTTGGTCGAGCACCTCGAAGGTGGCCTCGGCCGTAGACGTAGCTACAAGGGCCAGACGAAAAGGCTTGAAGTTGTAAAGTCCGCGGAAATAATTGCCGTAATGTTTACGCATCTCGAAGATAGCAGTGCGCTCCCCTTTGAAATCGATAGCCATCTGCAGATGACGACGGCAGACGTCGACACGTTCGGCCACCGATACCTCACACTCCTGTTCCCCGTGAAACAATTGCTGGCATTGTCTGAATATCCACGGATTACCAATGGCGCCACGACCAATTAGGATGCCATCAACCCCATAACGCCTCTTGCTTTCAACTGCTTGCAATGCCGTAGTGATGTCACCGTTGCCGAAGATGGGGATATGCATCCTAGGGTTGTTCTTCACCTCTCCTATCGGCACCCAGTCTGCTTTACCGCTATACATCTGGCTTTTAGTGCGTCCATGAATACTGAGGGCCGCAATTCCTGTATCTTGGAGTGCCTCGGCAAAGTCTGTAACCACCATAGAATCGGCATTATAAGCCAGTCTCGTCTTTACTGTGACCGGCAAATGGGCTTTTTTGACTATACTTGCGGTGATTCCAAGCATTTTAGAAACATCCTGAAGGATGCCGGAGCCTGCTCCGCGACCTGCCACCTTGCGCACAGGACAACCCCAGTTGATGTCAATAAAATCGGGCTCTGCCTGCTCCACAGTTTCAAGACAACGGAGCAGCTCATCCTCGTCGGCACCGAAAATCTGGATACCCAGAGGGCGCTGCTCTGGCGTGAAACGCATCTTACGCAGACTCTTCTCGGCATCGCGGTTGAGTGCTTCGGAGGCGATAAACTCGGTAATAAGGAGGTCGGCACCAAACTCCTTGCACAACTGGCGGAATGGAAGGTCGGTAATGTCGTCCATCGGCGAGAGCCCTATGATACATTCCTTGTCTGGTAGATTCAGTTGCATGACGTAAGTTGCAAGATTTAAAGACAGTAACTCATCTGTTCCGTGTGAAACCTAGCGCGCAAATGTAAGCATCAACACCGATATGTCGGCTGGAGACACACCACTGATACGTGATGCCTGACCCAAAGTAGAGGGATGGTATCGGTTGAGTTTCTCTCGACACTCGTAACTGAGCGCCTGCAGCTGGAAATAGTCATAGTCGGTGGGAAGGGCTATATCCTCGAACTTAAGGATGCGATTAGCCACCTCCTGTTCCTTTTCGATATAGCGCTGATACTTTATCTCGGTCTCCACCTCTTGAACCACATCCGGTGGCAAAGATGCGATGGCATCGGCCACAGTGGGAGCAATCTGTCCCAACGACACCAAAGAGAGTTCGGGTCGCAGCAAGAGGGTGGCGAGCGATACACGCTGGTTGAGCGACGCCGACCCCTGGGTAGCCAACCAGTCGTTGGCTTCGGAAGGGAGCACAGGCGTGGTACGGACCAGTTCCGTGAGGGCGGCCTGCTGTTGTTGACACTCTTCCACACGCCGCATGCGCTCATCGTCAGCCAGCCCGATGGCATGCGACAACGGCGTCAGACGCTGGTCGGCATTATCCTGACGAAGCAGAATACGGTACTCAGCACGCGAGGTAAACATACGGTAAGGCTCGTCCACTCCCTTAGTAACCAGGTCGTCGATAAGCACTCCTATATAAGCCTGCGACCGCGAAAGCACGAATGGAGCACGTCCTTGCAACTTAAGGGCGGCATTGACTCCGGCCATCAACCCCTGACAGGCAGCCTCTTCGTATCCAGTGGTACCATTTACCTGCCCGGCGAAGTAGAGATTCTCCACTTTTTTGGTCTCCAAGGTGTAGCCCAATTGTGTAGGCGGAAAGTAGTCATACTCGATAGCATAACCTGGCTTGAAGATGCGCGCCTGCTCAAACCCCTCGATACTATGAAGCGCTTCAAGTTGGACTTCAATAGGCAGGGACGAAGAGAATCCGTTGAGATACCACGACTGTGAGTGCCAGCCTTCTGGCTCGACAAACAGTTGATGATGGTCCTTGTCGGCGAAACGGTCGATTTTATCTTCTATGGAAGGACAATAGCGCGGCCCACGGCCCTGAATACGGCCGGTGAACATAGGCGACCGAGAGAAGCCGGTACGCAAAATGTCATGGGTTCGCAGGTTGGTATTGGCCAGATAACAGGAGCGTTGCTCTCGTAAAGGAGAAGTGTCGGAAAAGGAGAACTTGTCTGGCTGTTCGTCGCCAGGCTGTTCAACAAGACGGGAGAAGTCGATGGTACGTCCGTCGACTCGCACCGGTGTGCCGGTCTTGAGGCGCTGCACGTCGAATCCCAGATTGCGCAATTGGTCGCTGAGACCCACGGCAGGAACCTCCCCCACCCTACCACCGCTCCATGATTCAGTACCTATATATATAGTACCATTAAGAAATGTGCCACTTGTAAGCACTACTGCGCGGGCGGGTATGGTATGACCCATACGGGTGCTCACACCTGCGACGGCATTTCCGTCGAGCATAAGAGACGTCACTTCGTCTTGCCATAGGGCTAGATTAGGAATATTTTCAAGCACGCGACGCCAGTTGAGCGAGAAGAGCATGCGGTCGCATTGTGCCCGCGGACTCCACATAGCAGGCCCTTTGGAGCGATTGAGCATACGAAACTGGATGGCAGAACGGTCGGTGACGATACCACTCCAACCGCCAAGAGCATCAATCTCGCGCACTATCTGTCCCTTGGCAACACCGCCCATGGCAGGATTACACGACATCTGACAGATAGTGTCAAGCATCTGGGTGACCAGCAACACCCGGCACCCCATACGGGCAGCTGCCGCTGCAGATTCGGCACCGGCATGACCTGCACCCACAACCACTATATCATAGGGCTCAAATATCATATTCTATGTCAGTTAAGCCTTTTGTTCCTCGCGAAACATAACGTTCCACAAGGCAAGGGAATCCTCCTCAAGACGACGCATTTCGGCAGCCTCGGCATCACTCTTATCGCCTTGTCCCAATAGGTGCAGCACACCATGAACCACCACTCGATGCAACTCCTCCACAAACAAAACGCCAAACTTCTCAGCATTCTCCCTTACTCTCTCAATACTTATCAATATGTCGCCCGATACAAGTCCACCGGCAACATAGTCGAACGTGATAATATCGGTATATGTGTCGTGGTCGAGGTACTGGCGATTGACGCCCAGGAGGTACTCGTCGTCACAAAATAGATAATTGATATTGCCGACCGACATTCCGCGTCTTCGGACAACTTCAGAGAGCCATTGTTTGACTTTTTCGGGCTCTTGAAGCTCGAATTCCACAGACTGAACAGAAAATCGTATGGCCATTACTTTGTACTAATTAACTGATTTAAAATAAATTGTGTGTATAAAACCTATGAATATTCCTCAAAATAAATGCTCTAAAAAAGACAAATCTGAACAGCGGTATATCCTACGCGACAGAAATCGAGGAATCATCCTCACGCTGCCACCAAGGCAAAATGATCTCGGACAATGGCGGCACGTTCCAGCGCGTCGACTGGGTCGATACCGTCGACCACAAACTCCAATCTCACCCGACGTCCTTCATCGGAGTAGGTCATCCGGTCGGAGAGTTGTTTCATGACAAAAATTCCCTCGCCCGAGGTTTGACCCTCATCAGGCAACGACCCGAAACGTCCGAAGTCAAATCCGGACCCCTCATCCATCACCTCAACGAAGATTCCGCCTCGGCACGTGCCGAACATCAGCGAAACCTCCTTGTCCGGACAGGAGCTGTTGCCGTGCACCACGGCATTCTCCACGGCTTGCATCGTCGCCACACTTACGGCAGAATAATAATTACCAACGTGACACTCGTGGCAAAAATGAAACAGACGCTCCTCAACAAAGGGCATATTGGCAATATCGGACTGTATAACAAAGGTTTCGGTCATCACACTCTATGGTTTTACTCACTGCAAATGTACATAAAAAACCCAATACAAAAGCCGATGAGTCAAAAAAAAGTGTATCATACGGGAGAAAAAGCCCTTGTTTATCGATAGAAATAGTCGTTGACTTTGTCGCGATAATAAGGCTGCAGGGTGGGGGGGAGGGTGCGGAGTTGGTCGGCTGCGGGATGAAGCTGACGATTGTATTTCTCCAACTCTGCCGGTGAGGGCTGACTGTAGAGTTCACCTGCCTCACGGCTTTCACGGCGCTGCTCCTTCTCTCGCTCCATCTCAGCCCGTTCATGTTCCAACAGACGCGACATAATCTGCTGCTGGCGCTGGATTGTCTGTCGCGTGATGGTGCGGTTCACAAGGTCCGTCTCGGTCTGTTCCATCTGGCGCATCATCTGGTCTATTTCGCGTGCCAGCTTGGGGTCACCACCTGATGCCGACTTCATTTCACGACCGTATTCCTGCATCATACGGCGTATCATCTCCTGCTGGGCCGCCATACGGGCCAGCTCCTCGCTCATCGACTGCTGCTGCCCTATCTGGTGACGTCCGCCAGGTTTCTGCCCTTGCTTGTCGAGCTGTTTCTTCAGTGCTTCCATCTGACGGTTAAGCTCCTCCTGCATCTGACGCATCGACTTGGGCGAAGGCTTGCCTTTTCCAGGATTATTGCACTGGCCGTTGCTCTTCCCTCGGTTCTTGCATTGCCCGTTTTTCTTCTTCTGCGCGTTCTGCCGCATCTGGTTCTGCATCTGGTCAAGGCTCTCAGCCAACACCAACGCCAAATTGTTGAGTGACGTCATACTATATTGCATAGAACTGGAAGCCTGATTATTGCGATAGTTACCGTAGAAACTTTGGTTCATGTTGAGCAGGTCATTGAGTGAACGACCGATACTGCTGTTCACCTCGCCCACATCCTTAGTGATGGCCGATGCCACCTGCATCTGGCGACGGGCCATGGAACGCAGCGAGTCTTCAACGTTGCGGAAGTCGTCCTTCACTCGATTCTGACGTGCTATAATAGTCTGGTAGCGTGGGTCTTGTATATAGATGGTTTTCAGGTCGTCAATAAGCTCTTCCTGGTTGAACGAGAGCCGAACCAAGTTTTTCAGCAGCTGTCGCACCTGTTCGGCGTCCTCGGCCAAGTCCTGCTGCTCGGCATCGACTTGGGCTTCGGCCAGTGCTTCGCTGAGACGTTCCAAGTCGTCGGCAGCCTCCTGCTGCATCTTCGAAGCCTCCTTGTTGCGACCACGCTTCAACTGTTGATGTGCCTCTTGCTGGTGCTGCTCCACCTGCTTTTCCTGGTCTGTAGGCACACGGAAGTCGGTGCTTGGGTCAAGGTCTTTGTAATCCTGTTTTATCTGGTCAATGTCCTGCTTCAACTGCTGGAAACGGTCGATCAGGTCTTGCTGACGCTGTTGCAAATCCTCCTTTTCCTTCCCTTTGGCCTGTTCTGTTTCACGGCCCAACTGACGCTGCTCTTCGGCCAGTCGGTCCGTCTTCTGGATGGTCTGTTCCACCTTCTTTTCCAGCTCCAAGCGCTTCATGAGCTCGATATTCTGGTCAATCTGTTTCTCCAAGTCGGCATTGTCCAGTTTGAGTTGCTCCAGTTGCTGCTGCACCTTCTGCTTGTCGACCTCCTTCATCAGGCGCTCAATCTCCGCCATAGTCTCCTTCATCTTCTCGTCCATCACCTCGTTCATCAAGCGGTCCAGCTCACGCTGCTTCTCCATCAACTGTTCACTCTGCTCACGGTATTTCTGTTCCAAGCGGTTGTTTTCCTGTATCTGACGCTGCATTTGCTCCATCATCTGGCGCACCTGTCGCTGACGTTCTGCCAACTGCTCCAAGTCTTTGCGGTCCTGCCAATTGAGTTCTTTCTTGTCCACCAGCTTCTTTAGCATCTCGTTGATGTCCTCCTGCATTTGCTGCAGTTCGCTCATTTGGGCGTCAGCGCTCTGGCGTACCCCCACGCTGGCTTCAGACAGCAGACTGTCCAACTCCCCTTCGGTGGGGACCTTTATCTCGAACTGCTGCGAACGTGCTTTCTTAGGACCGTGGATGGCGTCGTTGTCGGCCACCTCGAACCAGTAGGCCAGCTCGTCGCCAGGCGCCAGGGTCAGTTCGGCTGTGTTGAACGAGAAAAAGAACTCCTGCGCGGCACCCCCGCTTGCGTCGAGGGCGATTTCGGCCTCGTAGAGCGCATTTCTCGACGTGTCGGCAGCATTGGTCGTCCGATGGCAGAAAACAAGCCTGGAGAAGCCGTAATCGTCTTTGATGCGGCCACGAAAAAGACGACGATCGGGATGCAGCGAGTCGACCACCTCGTCTACGGCAATCTGAGGCACAGCGTCGGCGATGGCCGAGAGGGCGTACCGCAGGGTGTCGGAAGTCGTGGCCACAGGTGCTCCACCCCTGGTCATACGACTGACACAGAAAGCATACTCACAGTTGGCCATCACACGGCGGCCCACCTCAGTGCGGCCGTTGCGATCGACAGCCAACATCGACGCCCAGCGACCGCTGTCGACGGCAAACCACAGTGAGTCGGCGTCCTGCGTCTGGAAGAGCCATCGCACCGTCGTGCCCTCAGGCACCGCAGCATCGCCCAAATTGACCACCGTCTCGGCTTGGCGACCCGTATAGGCAGGGTAGGAGAGGAGCATGCGGAATGAAAGCACCGAAGGGTTGGGCTCCACCTGCAGCACATAGTCGGGCGACGTCACCCCACCCCCCTCGAGGCGGAACGACTGGCTGCGGTTCACCTTGGAAAAGACATACTGGAACACCGTCGCCGGACGCGTGCCACCCTCGGGCTTCATCTTGTAGCGCCGGCCCTCGATATCGACTGTCACCTCGGCAGGCAAGGCCTCGCCTTCGACAGCTACCCGCAGGGCGAAATCGTCGCCCTGGGCCGCCGTCAGACGCTCGTTGAGCACCCGGAAGGCGAAGGGCGCGGGACGCTCGTAGACGGTCGTGTAATGGGTGATACGCTTGGCAGGACCTGTGACAGCCTGCGGAGCAGCCACCAGCAACGCCACCAGCAGCGCCACCGGCGGCAGGGCATACTTGAGATACTTGCGATTAGCCTTGAGGTTTACAGCGTTGAGCATAGGCACCGGCCGCAAGGCAGCCGTCTTCTGCTCAATGGCGGCCACCAGCAGCGCGTTGTCATCGCCGTCGGATGTCCGGCCGCTGTCCATAAGCTGCAACAGGTTGAGCAACTTGTCGGAGACTTCCGGGAAATGACGCCCGATGATGCGTGCCGCTTCGTCGCGGCCTATGCGGCGTGTACGGCCGTGCATCTTCAATAGGGGCCGCACCACAAATCCTACCATCACCGCAGCCACCGCGGCCAGACCGCCCCAGAAGAGCAGCCCGCGCCCCAGCGGCGAAAGCCAGCCGAAATGCTCGAGCAGCACCTCGACCAGAAATAGCGTGACCACAATACCCACTGCACACAGCACCCCCTTTATCAGGAGATTCTTGTAATACTTCCTGATAAACGCGTCGAGCGCCTGCAAGATATCAGTATGGGGTTTCATTGCAAACATAAGCAACGCAATGCACATGTTTTTATTGTGCCGCGACACCAAATAAAACCCCATGGGACACTTCCACGACATAGGGGCGGACGGTTAATTATATCGCACACGACATAAATTTCTTTTGGCTGATTGGTGCAAGTTGTGTATCTTTGCAAAAAAATTGGACAGCCAAAATGGATCACAAGACTATCATCATCACCGGCGCCTCGTCGGGCTTTGGCAAGGCCACTGCCAAGATGCTGGCCGACAAAGGGCACACCGTGTACGGCCTTTGCCGCCGCGAAATGCAGGACACCGAGATAAAATACCGCCAGTGCGACGTGCGCAACCGGGAACAGGTAGCTGCCGTGGTGGCGCAGATTGTCGCAGAACAGGGTAGGGTAGACGTGCTCGTCAACAACGCCGGCATGGGCATCGGCGGCGCCCTTGAAATGGCCACCGAGGAGGAGATAGACCTCCAGATGGGCACCAACTTCATGGGTTGCGTCAATATGAGCCAAGCCGTGCTGCCGTACATGAGGAAAGCCCGCAGTGGCAAAATTATCAACCTCAGCTCTATCGGTGGTTTGATGGGTCTGCCGTACCAGGGATTCTACTCGGCCTCCAAGTTCGCCATCGAGGGATTCACCGAGGCCTTGGCCGCCGAGGTGACTCGCTTCGGCATCCGCGTCTGCATGGTTGAGCCCGGCGATTTCGCCACCGGATTCACGGGCAGCCGTCGCAACAGCCAGCCCACCCTCGACGACCCCGACTACGGCCCCGTGTTCAAGCGCAGCCTCGACATCATCGAGAAGGAAGAGAACGGAGGCCTGCAGCCCGAGGTGCTGGCACGCCGCATAGTGAAACTGGTGGATATGAAGCGCCCGCCGCTGCGCAATGTGGTGGCCAACCTCGAGCAGTGGCTCTCGACGGTCATCAAGCACATTCTGCCGGGCAACCAGATGGTAGGCATCCTGCGCGACTACTACAAGTGCTAGGGAGTCCGAAACCCTAGAAATGCACCATCACTTTCTGTAAGGGGCTGTTACCGATTTGTACAAAGTAGAGGCCCGGGTATTTGAGCTGGACGCTACCATCGGTGTAGCGGTGGCACACCCTCTGCCCGTGATCGTTGTAGATGTACCATTCCTCGCCTTCGGTGCCGCTCACGCTGATAACATCATGATCGATGCGTATCGTGGCTATTCTTTGCTCAACCTCGATAGCGTCGGGACACATCTCTTCGATATTGTAGCCGAAGTTCACGCCCCAGTTGGGAGCCGCCTCGTAGGCGTCGGCGGCATTACAGGGCACGATGAGCGTCGCTGTGGCAGACATATTGCCAAACGAGGCAATGCCGGCTTTGAACGGTTTGGCGGCCATCGCTACCACACAGCGCAGGCCATTGCCTGAAACGGCCGTGTCGGCGATGGCCCCTACGCTGTAGCATTGACCTTTGTGAACGATAGAAGAAGGCAGCACCAGCGTGTCGCCATGCGCCACGATGCGTTGCAGCGCGAGACTATAGGCCGCCGAGTCGATGACGGCGCAGTAGAGGCTGTCGCCATGCGGGCTGAGCATCAGGAAGTCGTAGACGAGCCCAACGGCGGCCGAATCGGGAATGACTATGAGGGTGTCTGTGTCGGTAGCATCAGGTTTGGGGGAGAGCGTGTCGATGAAAAGGCTGTCGGGCACGTTGTGCAACACCGAGCGGATGAGTCGGTTGCCCTCGCGACGGGTGTAGATAAGGGTACGCGAGTCGACGCCATAGGTGACAGAATAGCCATCACACGAGCGACCTACATAGGTATAATCGACCGTGGCGACGGGATGGATTACGGCACTGACTGTATCGTTCGGCGGGAGCACGGGACAGGATTGCGGTACAGGGGCTGGGGCAGGTTCGGCAGGACGGCTGCCTCCTAAAAAAGCAGGCCGCCACTGCGGCACGACAGTCATGGCCAAGGCCGAAGAGGCCAGGAACAGCAGCAGGAAGGTGGCCACACGGCTCACCATGCGTCTTCGTTCGGCGCGGGTCTGGCACCACTGGTCAAGGCCGTCGGTCATCTCGCGCTGCAACTCCTTGTCACCGAAGCCTTGCAGGCGTTCTATCAGGTTGTCTATATCATTGTTCTTCATCTTTCTCCTTACGTAAACGTTCTATAATACGGTGCAGGCGTTGATAGACTGTGTCGCGCTTGAGACCTGTCTTAGCGGCAATCTCGTCGGCAGAAAAGCCGTCAAGACGCAGCTGCACCAGCTGGCGGTCGGTATCTGCAAGACTGTCGAGCAACTCGTTGAGCAGCGTCTTGCTGTCGTCTACTTCGGCCGGCAATTCATCGCACAACGGCACCAGAATGGGGGAGGGGCGGCGGTGCAGATGGTCGAGCACCGTGCGGGTGTGCCACACGACCCAGGCTCGCTCCTCAAAGGGCGAGGCACCGATACGTAGCTTGCCATAGTGTTCCCAAAGCGAGAGACTTACATCTTGCACCAAGTCGCGGCACCGCTCACGGTCGCCACGGGCACGCGTCCAGCAGAGCGCCCACACCAGATGGCGGTGACGGCGAAGCAACTCGGTGTATGCCTGCTGGCTGTGGTTCATTGGCTATTTGCTCTTGGTCGTGTCGGCCGGTGCGGGATACAAAACGTCACGGATGCGACCTTCGCGCAGTAGCTCGTTCTTCATAGCACTGTTGAGCGGACTGACTTCGAGACCGAAACTTTGACTGTAGTATTTGCTTGCCTTGGCAACATATCTGCTGCATCCTCCTTCAGAACAGGGATTATCGCCGTATAGCGGATGTAGCGTAGTCGGGGTGGCCACCGCAGCATTGCCATCACGTTTAAGTTCCCACGGGGAGCCCCTATAACAGAAATCCCATAAACGGGTATCTTTTTTAGTGGCAATCAGCAATGGTCCTAAAAGGTGTTTCAATGCGGTCACCTCGACCGGCTGCAGGCTACGGAAAACGATGCTGTCGGTGATAATAGCTATATGGAGTGCAGCATTGTCGTTCAGCACCAAGTCGGACCGATATACCTGCTGCCCGCGGAGGGTCACGCTGAGGGAATAGGCACCCGCCGGAAGGGGGTCTGTGGCAAAATAGCCTTCCAAGTCGCTCCGCACTGTGGCTGCGGTGTCAACCCCGTGGATGAAATGCAGCAAACTATACGGCTGCGGCTCGTTGGTCAGGTGGTCAACCACGGTACCCATTACCACCACGCTTTCGGGCGCAGTTGGCTCCTGAGCCCATATTGCTGAAGAAAGCAATGCCATCAATACAAATAGTGTCCGTTTCATACCTATATAATACCCACTTTTTTGTCGAAATCTGACAGGGGGAATGAAAAAAAATTTCAAAAAAAGAGAGGATGCCCTGTGGGCACTCTCTCTTTCAGTTAATTGTCGTTCTTGAGGACTTACTGTCTCTCGAAGGTGGCCTTGCCGTCGCTGTCTTCGGCATCGAGAATCAACGTTTGCTTGTCGAGTTTCTCAATGTCAAAATTAGCGGTAGTGCTGAAGCTAAGGATAGAAACGGTGATGCTGAGGTCGTCTTCAATCACCGAGTAGGTGCCAGTATAGGAGAGGTTGTCGTAGGTGATGGTGAACGATTTGTCTTTCTTGAACTCGTAGAAAGCACCGATACCGCCGTTGAAAGAAGCGTCAGGGCCGGTAATCTGGGTGCATTTCCACTTGCCGACGATGAGATCTTCATTGCTCTTGGAGCACGAGGTCATGGCCATGCTGAGGGCCACAAAGCACATCAGGAGTGCTGCAATTCTTAACTTTTTCATTTTTTAAATTTTTGGTGAATACTTATTGGGTTAATTAAAAGGTTTTGCTTGTTTTAAATGCCTTTGCCAAAGACGGCACGCTGCATGAGCGGGGTGGTGTGGTACTGTGTCTCCCATATCTTCACGGCCTCGTTGCCGATAATCTGGGGGTTGGTGAAAGCGGTATGTACGCCGAAGCGTATGGCGGCTTCGTTCATATCACTATAGTAGATGCTGTGCACTCCACGCTTCTGCCATTCGGGCAGCACGCCGTTGAGCAGCAAATCGATGGTGTCGAACTTCTTGAGCGCCCGCAGTATGTGGTACCATCCAAAGGGGAAGAGCTTGCCGTTGGCCTTCTTATAGGCCTTGGTGAGGTCAGGAATGGAGAGACCGAAAGCTACAAGGTCATCGTTCTCGTCTTCGACAAACTGTACGAAATCAAGGTTGACAAAAGGAATATACTCTTTTATATATACGGCAATCTCCTTCTCGGTCATGGGAACGAAGTCGTAGAGATCCTTGAACGAGCTGTTGATTGCGTGGAAAAACTTCTCGGCGTGAGGGTATATGTCCTTGCGCCGTTTCACCTTGACGAGGTGCAGGTGGTACTTCTCCATGATGAGCTTGTTGAGCCGCGCCACCTTGTCGGGCACGGGCTGGTTGGCCTGCATGGAATACTGCTGCCATTTGCATTTTATCTCATATCCGGCACGTTCGATGAAGCGCACGTAATACTCAGGGTTGTAGAGGGTGGAGGTGTTCTGACGGGCATCAAAGTTGTCGATGACCCAGCATTCTTTATCCATATCGGTGAAACCGAAAGGTCCCTCAATCTCGTCCATGCCATTGGCTTTGCCGTATTCCACCACTTTGTCGAGCAGGGCGGTGAAAACGTCGTAGTCTTCGATAAAGTCGAACCATCCGAAACGCACGGCTTTCTTGTTCCAGTGCTCGTTGACGGTGCGGTTGATGATAGCGGCCACACGCCCCACCACCTTGCCATCACGGTAGGCGAGATAGAGCTCGCGCGAACAATGTTCCAACGAGGGGTTCTTGTCCGTCAGGAGGTTCACCTCATCGAAATCGAGGGGTGGTATATAGCTCGGCACATCCTTGAACAGTTTGTTGGGGAAAGCTATGAACTTGCGCAGCTCACGGCGACTGGTAACAGTACGAATCTCTATCATAACATTGTTTTTTTCTATCAGAACAAATAAAAAAAACCGAATAACAGATTGATTCTGATTATTCGGTTAGCTGTTTTGTTTAGAGCACACCCTGCTTCTTGAAGGCATTATAAATCTTCTCCACTCCGATGTCAATCTGCTCATGGGTGTGGGTAGCCATCAGGGCAAAACGAATGAGGGTCTCGTCGCTCGGCACGGCAGGACTGATGACGGGCGTCACGAAGACACCTTCAACCAGCAGTTCGTGGGTGATAGTGAAGGTCTTCACATTGTCACGGATAAAGAGCGGTATGATGGGTGTGCTGGTATTGCCTATCTCGAAGCCCAGGTCCTTGAAGGCCTTGAAGGCGTAGCGTTGATTATCCCACAAGGCGGCGTTGCGCTCGGGTTCGCTGCGCATAATGTGGAGCGCCTCAATTACCGACGCCGTGCTGGCGGGCGTGATGCTGGCGGTGAAGATATAGGGGCGCACCGAGTGTTTCATCCAGTTGATGGTGTCCTTGTCGGCGGCGATAAAACCACCCACCGATGCCAGGCTCTTGCTGAAGGTACCCATCACGAGGTCGACATTAGGCAGCATGTTGAAGTGGTCGCAGGTTCCGCGGCCCTCACGGCCGAAGACTCCCAGTCCATGGGCTTCGTCGACCATCAGCGTAGCACCGTATTTATCGCATATTTCCACCATCTTGTCCACTTGTGCCACGTCACCTTCCATCGAGAAGACACCGTCAGTGACCACCAGTTTGGAGGCCTCTACAGGAACCTTGGCGAGAACACGCTCAAGGTCGGCCATATCGTTGTGACGGTACTTCTGCGTATTGGCGATGGTGATGAGACGGCCTTCCATAATCGAGGCGTGTACGCGCTCGTCATAAAACAGATAGTCTCCTCGGCTGCAGATGTTAGGTATCACGCCGCTGTTGGCCAGAAAACCTGCTGAGAAGAGCATCACGCCGTCCTTGCCCAGAAACTCTGCCAGCTCGTCCTGAAGTTGTATATGGATGTCGAGCGTGCCATTAAGGAACGGCGATCCAGCGCAGCCCGTGCCGTACTTGTCGATGGCTTTCTTGGCGGCTTCTTTCAGACGAGGGTCGTTGGTCAAACCCAGGTAGCTGTTGCTGCCGAACATCAGTATAGGATGGTCGTGGCCTGTGACGTAAACCTCGGTGTTCTGCTCCGAGCAAATAGGGGTGAAGTAAGGATAAATACCCAGGGCTCTCATCTCCTGGGGATAGGTGTATTGTGCTAACTTTTGGCGCAGTGGTTTCATACTTTTAACAATTAAACCAAAGTGCAAAGTAACAAAAAAGTTTTCAATTAACGGCAGTTTAAAATGTTAAAATTGCGTGCAAACGCTCTGTCAGACGGCTGGCGCCTATTCTAAACGTCTGATTGTTAACATAGTTATCGCCCATTATTTTTTTTGCCAACGCGGCATATTCCACTGCCTCTTCGGGCGTTGCAATGCCTCCAGCAGCCTTGAATCCGATGCTTTTTTTGTTAATTTTAACGTTCCTTTTAACTACATTTAACATCGACTCGGCAGCCTCAAGGGTGGCGCCGGCGGATATTTTACCAGTGGACGTCTTGATGAAGTCAGCACCTCCGTCGATGGCCAACTGAGAAGCACGTTCGATGAGGGTGGGGGAGGGGAGTTCGCCTGTCTCCAAGATTACCTTGAGTTGATGGGGGCCACATACCTCCTTGATGGCGGCCACCTCATCGCGCACGGCGTTTTCTTCGCCTGCAAGCAATAAGCCGCGACTCAGCACCATATCTATCTCGTCGGCACCCTGCTCCAAGGCATATCTCACCTCGGCGAGTTTCAGTTCCAACGGCAGTTGGCCGTGGGGGAAAGCGCCGGCCACAGACGCCACCTTGACGCCGCTGCCTTCCAGCACCCGTCTGGCACAATGAACAAATCGTGGGTAGACACACACCGCCGCAACACTCCTGCCGTCAACCTTCATCTCTAGCGTCCTGCGACAAAAGACCTCCACCGACTGCTCGTTGTCGGTGGCGTTGAGCGTGGTATTATCTATACAGGTAAAAACCTTACTCAACAAATTCTTGCTAGAATCTTTCAATTTTCAACTTTCAATTTTCAATTTGACTAATCTTCTCTACACGGCGCTCATGGCGGCCGCCCTCGAAGGGGGTGTCCAGGTATTCGTCCACAATCTGCATAGCCGTGGCTTCGTCGATGAAACGGGCTGGCATCGAGATGCAGTTGCAGTCGTTGTGCTGACGGCCCAGATGGGCTATCTCAGGTGTCCAGCACAGGGCACAGCGCACGTGGCGGTATTTGTTCACCGTCATCTGTACACCGTTGCCGCTGCCGCAGCTAACGATGCCGCGCTTATAATCGCCTTTCTCCAGAGCGTTACCCACCTGATGGGCAAAGTCGGGATAGTCGCAACTCTCTGTCGAGTGGGTGCCGAAGTCTTTCACCTCGAACCCCCGCTCACGCAGATGCTCGATAACTTTTAGTTTCAATTCGTAGCCTGCATGGTCACAGGCAATGGGAATTATTTCCTTCATAACGTATACGTTGTTTGCATATTCTAGTTGCAAAAATACAATAAAAAAACATACCTACTGTGGATTGTTTTCAACATAGCGGGTTAATTCTGATGTTAATCATTGTCAATAGCCGTGTTGATAAGAATTTTCTGTTGAAAAGAAGCCGTTTTTCAGCATCTCTGTCAACAAAACTAACCCTTCGTAACTGCATTTTTCAGTAATCAACTTTTAACTGTTGGCTCCAAAATTAACATCTTGTGTATAAAAACAAGAAACCATTCATCATGAATGTCTTCCACTGTTCAAATTGCAGTTAATTGAGGTGCAAAGAAACTATGCCTTTCATAGCAGTTAGGCTACTTATCAACCATATTAACATCCATAATAAATCAACAAAGAAATAAAAAAATTAAAAAATAAAATATTAATGAAAAGTGGAAAAGGGATAGCTATAAGTTTTTTTTAGTAATTTTGCATTTTCAAATCAAAATATAAAAGGCTATGACCAACGAGCAACTGAAGCAGGAGATACTGCAACTAAAAAAGGAGAAGAACGCCGTCATCCTTGGCCACTACTACCAGAGGCACGAGATACAGGAACTCTCCGACTATGTGGGCGACAGCCTGGCGCTGGCGCAAGAAGCACAGCGCACCGAGGCCGATATCATCGTCTTCTGCGGTGTCCACTTCATGGCCGAGACAGCCAAAATACTCAACCCCAGCCGCAAGGTGTTGCTGCCCGACATGGAAGCCTCCTGCTCGTTGGCCGAGAGCTGCAAGGGCGACGAGTTTGCTGCCTTCAAGGAACAGCATCCCGACCACATGGTCATCAGCTACATCAATTGCTCGGCCGAAATCAAAGTTCTCAGCGACCTTATCTGTACCTCCGGCAACGCCGAGAAACTGGTGCGCTCGCTCCCCGAAGATCAAAAAATAATCTTTGCCCCCGACAAAAATCTCGGAGGCTATATTAATCAAGTCACTGGCCGACAGATGCTGCTCTGGAACGGTGTCTGCACAGTCCACGACGCCATGCAGGCTGAGGCTATCCTAAAGCTCAAGGTTGAGCACCCTGAAGCACCCGTCATCGCCCATCCCGAATGCAACGCCGCTTTGTTGCAGGTCGCCGATTTCATAGGCTCCACCAAGGCTATGCTGAACTATATCAAGGCTAGCGACGCCAAGCAGTTCATTGTGGCCACCGAGACGGGCATTCTCTATGAGATGAAACGTGAGAATCCCGGCAAGGAGTTCATCACCCTGCGCGACGACAAGAGCTGCGCCTGCGACGACTGCGCTTATATGAAGCTCAACACCCTCGAGAAGCTGTACAAGTGCCTGCGCGACGAGCAGCCCGAGATATTGATGAGTTCCGAGATGATCGAGGCCGCCAAGCGCCCCATCGTCCGCATGCTCGACATGAGCCGTCAGCTAGGAATCATCAAATGATAGGACAACCACAAGTTTACGAAACTCTCGAGCGGATGGGCATCCCGTTCGACTATTACGAGCACCCCGAGGCGCCCACCATCGAGATTGCCGCTCAGTTCTACCGCGGCGAGGGCACCAC
>JAEEGL011627094.1_pt1 | contig 17789 bp, 24 predicted proteins | sample 9134231 | NCBI WGS metagenome assembly JAEEGL01 (sample SAMN16246548, study PRJNA631951) | gut metagenome | biome: gut microbiome; feature: rumen; material: fiber-attached | host: Bos | place: Iran: Karaj | collected 2018-10 | reverse complement strand
GGTATGCCGGAAAGCGGAAAAGAACTGAGTGCTCTCTTTTCACGCGCCCGTCAGAATTAGTCATTATGTACGGCAGCCTTTGAACATGATCTGATGTCAAATGTGATCACCATGGTCATCATCACTGCAAGTAAATCGCTGTGAGGTAGGTAAAATGAATATTTTTATGGATCTCTTCCTGACGTTTATGAAGATTGGCCTCTTCACCTTCGGCGGCGGATATGCCATGATCGCACTGATCGAAAATACCTGCGTAGAGAAGAAGCAATGGATCACTCACGATGAAATGATGAACATCACCGTTGTTGCAGAATCCACCCCCGGGCCGATCGCCATCAACTGCGCGACCTATGTCGGGTACAGGCAGAAGGGCTTTGCCGGGGCGCTGATCGCAACAATCGGAATGATTCTTCCCTCCTTCTGCGTCATCTTTGCGATATCAAAGTTTCTGGATCATTTCCTCGAGATCAGCTGGATCGCACATGCTTTTCAGGGAATTAAAATCGCGGTCGGGATCCTGATACTGGATGCGGCTGTCAGGATGCTTCAGAAAATGCAGAAAAAACCGATGCCCGTGACGTTTATGCTTTGCGCATTTGCAGCCATGCTGCTGATCAATATCTTTTCTGTCGGGCTCTCTTCTATTATCCTGATGCTTACCGCAGGGCTGATCAGTCTGATCATTTTCATGGTCAATAAGCCTGCTGTGAAAGGAGGCGCCGGGAAATGATCCTGCTGGAATTATTCATTGGCTTCCTCAAGGTCGGCTGTTTTGCCTTCGGAGGCGCATACAGCGCTATACCGCTGATTCGCGATGTCGTTCTTTCCTATGGCTGGCTGGACGATGAGATGCTGACCTATATGATCGCTGTCAGCGAAAGCACGCCGGGACCGATCATGGTGAACCTGGCTACTTATGTCGGCAGTTCACAGGCCGGGATACTCGGATCACTTGCTGCCACACTTGCAGTTGTGCTTCCATCGTTCATCATTATTCTCCTGGTGACAGCGCTCCTGAAGGCGGTGTTGAAAAATCCATATTTACAGGCTGTTCTTCGCGGATTGAAGCCATGTATGATCGGGATCATTCTTGCTACAGGCGTTCATATGATCATCAGGAACGGTATTGTCGTTCAGGACAGCACAATATTGATACGTCCCCTGATCCTGACGCTGGTGCTTGGCGCAATATACTTTGGGTCCGGAAAGATAAAGAAAGGCGGCATATCGCCGATTCTGCTGATCTGTCTTTCTGCAGCAGCAGGGATCGCCGCATATGGATTATAAACGGAATACAGACCATATCAACGATGAATGCACTTACGGCGATATTCCCGGTCTGGAATTCATAGGTCATACTTTGGTTTGCTGAGGGAAATAATATGTTACATCAAAACGACAATACAACGCCGATGTCGGCGGCAGAATACGACGAGAAGATAAACAGGACGATTCCTTATTACAACGAATTTTACGCGCAGACCTTCGATGTGGTGACGCAATGCGGTTATTCACAGCTTGACTGGCTTGATCTTGGCTGCGGTACGGGGACTCTGGAGGAAAAGGCGTTCCGGGAGTTTCCTTCAGCGCGTTTTACTGCCGCCGATCCTTCAGAAAAAATGCTGGAACAGGCGAGAAATAAGCTGACCGGACATGATGTTCAGTATATAAACAAGAAGTCCCAGGAAATCAGCTTCCGGGAGTGCTTCAACGTGGTGACCGCGATCCAGTCCCATCATTATATGAAAGAAGAGGAACGCAGGGAGGCTGTCAAAAGAGTGTATGATGCCTTACGGGATGGGGGTATTTTTATCTGTTTCGAAAATGTGGTCCCGGAAAGCGATACCGTAAAAAAACAGGAGCTGCTCCGGTGGGGGCGGTATCAGCAGCGGCACGGAAAGACTGAAGCAGAAGCTTTGGCACATAACGCGAGGTGCGGCGTGAGCTATTTTCCCCTGACAGTCAGAGAACACATCAGTCTGCTGAAGAGCACCGGTTTTACGGACGTCCATGTCTTCTGGTACAGCTATATGCAGATGGGAGTGTATGCTTTTAAACATCTTGACACTGTGTCAAAGTACGCATACAATAAGCGTGCTGACACGATGTCAACATGATTGGGCTATGATGAGGGCTTTAGCCATGAGAAAAGTTACACCGGAACAGATCACCCGGAAAAGGGAGGAAATCATTAATGCCTGTGAGCAGCTTTACCGGACGATGAGCTTCCGGGAGATCACACTCAAGGAGATCGGGAATCTCACTTCCTTTTCCCGTCCTACTATCTATAACTATTTTGAGACGAAGGAAGAGATATTCCTGGCTCTTTTCCAGCGGGAATACGACCTCTGGAACGAAGACCTGACCGCCATACTAAGCGGGAACGAACAGCTGACGAAAAAGGAACTGGCAGATAACATTGCAAGATCACTGGCAGGACGTGAGCAGCTCTTAAAGCTTCTCTCCATGAACAACTATGACATGGAGGCAAACAGCCGGCAGGAACAGCTGAACACCTTCAAACAGTCATATGGAGGCTCTTTGACTCGGATGTGCATGCTGCTGGAGAAGTTCTGTCCGGACATGAGTGCGACTGACATTCAGAACTTCATCTACACCTTTTTCCCCTTTATGTTTGGGATATATCCTTATACAGCAGTCACAGAAAAGCAGAAGATCGCCATGAAGGAAGCGGGGATCAATTACGTATATCAGACTGTCTATGAGCTCACTTACAGCTGTCTGATCCGGCTGCTGGGCGGGTAAAAGACGGATGACAAATAAATGCAATTCGGAAGGCTAGGAGAAAACATATCTGGTCAGCAGATGGCCGGAAGACCGGAAAGTGAGGAGGAATACTGAAATGGCAGAAAAGATCGTACAGACAGCAGGAAGAAACCAGCTGGGAGAATTTGCTCCGATGTTCGCGCATCTCAATGATGATGTGCTCTTCGGAGAGGTATGGAACGAAGAAGCGATCGACATAAAGACAAAATGCATCATCACAGTGGTATCGCTGATGGCATCCGGAATCACGGATTCCTCTCTGGCCTATCACCTGCAGAACGCCAAAGCACACGGCGTTACGAAGGAGGAGATCTCCGCCATCATCACCCACGCCACCATGTACGTGGGCTGGCCGAAGGGCTGGGCTGTTTTCAGACTGGCAAAGGAAGTCTGGAATGAGGAGGAGCCCGCACTGACGGAAAAGGACAGATATCAGAGAACCATTTTCTTCCCGGTTGGTGACCCGAATCCTTATGGGCAGTATTTTGTGGGACAGAGCTACCTGGCTCCCGTCTCCACGGAGCAGGTGCCGGTCTTTAACGTGACTTTTGAGCCCGGCTGCCGCAATAACTGGCACATTCACCACGCAAAGAGCGGCGGCGGACAGATGCTGATCTGCGTAGGCGGCAGAGGCTATTATCAGGAATGGGGCAGGGAACCCGTTGAAATGACGCCAGGGACCGTGGTCAACATTCCCGCAAATGTAAAACACTGGCACGGCGCGGCACCGGATTCCTGGTTTTCACATCTCGCGGTTGAAGTGGCCGGTGAGGAAACCAGTGCGGAATGGCTGGAAGCCGTAAATACTGAGGACTACTACAACCTGAAATAAACGGAGGCAAGAATACATCCATGAAAAGAATCCTGACGATATTTATGGCTGCTCTTCTTCTTGCTTCGCTCGCGGCCTGCGGAAACAGCACACAGAACAGTTCACAGACAGAACCGAAAGAGACACAGACAGAAGCGAAAAAGACACAGACAGAAGCGAACGAGACACAGACAGAAGCGAACGAGACACAGGCTGTAACAGAGGGACAGACAGAATCTGCAGAAAGCACAGATGCAGCAGAATCGGAAACGATTTTAGAGGATGACAATACGATGTCCCATTCGGATGTCCTGGTGGCATATTTCTCTGCAACCGGTACCACGAAGGGCATTGCCGGGAAGATCGCTGCGATCACCGGCGGCGACCTGTACGAGATCGTTCCGGCCGAGCCGTATTCAGACGCTGATCTGAACTGGAATGATCACAACAGCCGCTCAACGAAAGAGCAGAATGATAAGAACGTTCGTCCTGAGATCGGAAGTGAGGATATTTCACTGGAGGGTTATACAACGGTTTATCTCGGCTTCCCGATCTGGTGGGGTGAAGAACCGCGTATTCTGGATACCTTCGTGGAGAAATACAGCTTTGAAGGGATCACGGTAATCCCGTTCTGCACTTCAGGGGGCAGCGGAATCGGACATAGCGGCCCTAATATGGAAGCGATTGCAGGCAGCGGGAACTGGCTGGATGGAAAGCGCTTCGGCGGCAATGCGTCGGAGGCAGACATTCAGTCCTGGATCGAAGGACTGAAGTAAATGAACAGAAGTAAAAGGACAGAAGTAAAAGGACAGAAGTAAAAGGACTCGCGGAGGGGACGGAATCATGTCCGGAGCAAAAACGAACACTGTCACAAAAAGGATCGTGGATGCTGCCATGACCGTCCTTCTTCTGTTCCTTATGGCTTATCAGGTTACAGGGGAAGTGCTTCACGAATGGATCGGCATGGGCATGACAGTGCTTGTCATCGTTCATCAGATTCTGAACCGGAAGTGGTACAGTGCACTCTTTAAGGGGAAATACAATCCATACCGCAGCGTCACGACCATTTTGAATATCCTGCTTCTTGCGAGTTTCGCGCTTACCGCTTTCTGCGGCATGTCCATGAGCGGTTATGCCGTGCCCTTTCTCTACGGTATGGCGCCGGTCTCCTTCGCACGGCAGATGCATCTGTCTTTGTCGCATTGGGCGTTTGTGCTGATGGGACTCCATTTAGGTCTCCACATCCCTGCCATGGCAGCCGGTCTAAAGCTGAAAGATCAAACGAAAACAGTACTTACCTGCATCTTCACCTGTTTCGGAGGGATCGGTCTTTGGCTGTTCTTTCGAAACGGCATACCGAACTATCTGTTTTTCCGTGTGCCGTTCGCGTTCCTGGACTATGACAAGGCCGGATGGCTGGTATTTCTTGAGAACCTCCTGATGCTGTCCTTCTGGACTTTCACCGGAACCCGGGCAGCGCTGATCTGCAGGAAGACTGCAAATCCTTCTATTTTCCCGCCATTTTCCTGTAGTTAAGGCCGTATTCCTCCATGGCTTTGATGATTGGCCGCATGGATTCTCCCAGTTCGCTTAAAGCATACTCTACATGCGGCGGGACTTCCGGGTAAACAGTCCGGGTGATGATCCCGTCCTCTTCCATAGACCGCAGACTGTCGGTCAGCACCTTCTGGCTGATGCCGTCAAGGCCCTTTCTAAGCTCATTGAATCTCCAGGGACGGACCATAAGATTTCTGAGTATCAGCAGCTTCCATTTGCTGCCGATCAGCTGTACAGTGGTCGCTACCGGGCATTCCGGCAGTTCATCTTTTGTTTTCATAAGCAGACTCCACATCGGTTCATTTTAGAATCCTTCATACGAAAAAAAATATAGCATCCTGAAACACATCTGTCGATGAGTTACAAAAAGGTGCCTGTGTTATAAAAAGGTGCGTTCTTGTGGCTCAAGTGCGGTTCCGATACAGTAGAGGCACAGAAGGCAATGGTGCCTGCTGAAACCCACTTCACAAAGGAGGATACAATCATGGCATTAGCAAACATCGCCGGATGGGCAGAGGAAAACAAGACAGCAGCCTGCGGCGCGGCCTGCGGAGCTGCAGACAAGCCGGCTGAGACTCCTGCGGCCTGCGGAGCTGCAGACAAGCCAGCAGAGGCACCTGCGGCATGCGGAGCTGCGGACAAGCCTGCTGAGACTCCCGCGGCATGCGGAGCTGCGGACAAGCCGGCAGAGGCGCCCGCGGCATGCGGAGCTGCGGACAGATAAGAATGCAGCTGCAAAGATGCGGACAACGGTCCGTCATGATCCTCCGGCTCTCACCGGCCGGTGGATCTCTTATAAGAGTACCATCGGCAAGGTGTTGATTTTATATATCGATGCGAAGCTCATCGGAGGATGACAGGATGAAACCGTACTTTTCTTTTCAATGGCATATCACGGATGAATGTGACCAGCGGTGCAAACATTGTTACATCTTTTCCGCCGGCAATCATACGTGCCTTAAGTCCATGATCTGGGAGGAGATGCAGGATACTTTTTATAACTGTCTGGATTTCTGTGAAGTGTTCGGCCGTACGCCGTACTTTTACCTGACCGGCGGAGATCCGATACTGCATCCGGATTTCTGGAGACTTCTGGATCTTTTCCATGAGCATGATGTGAAGTTTACGATCATGGGCAATCCGTTCCACTTAAATGATCAGGTATGCCGTGAACTGAAATGGTACGGATGCGAAAAGTATCAGCTGTCCCTTGATGGTCTCCGGGAAACCCACGACTGGTTTCGTAAGCCCGGCTCCTTTGACTGCACGCTGGAAAAGATTGCCTGCATCAATAGAGCTGGAATCCGAAGTGTAATCATGACCACGGTTTCAAAGCAGAACCGGATGGAGGTGCCGGGGATCATTGATGAGGCCGTAAAGGCAGGAGTAAATATCTTTGCCTTCTCCCGTTACGTCCCCAGCGGCGGAGAGCTGGATACTTCCATGACCGGGCAGGAATATCGTCAGCTTCTTGAAATGTGTGATCATAAGTTTAAGGAGTACGAAGCGGAAGGCTGTCAGACCTATTTCAATAAAAAAGATCATCTCTGGACGTTATACGAATATGAAACCGGCACATTTACGATACCGGCGAATGTGAAAGAAGGTATGATCTATGGCGGCTGCAACTGCGGCAACAGTCACATCACTATCCTACCCACCGGTGAGATCTATGCCTGCCGCCGCGTTGCGGAAAGCAAGGTCGGAAATGTATTCGAAGACCGCCTGGCAGATGTGTGGCTGACCGGCATGGAACAATACAGGGAGTATACAAATTTCAGCAAATGTTCACGCTGCAGGCTTCTGGCATGGTGCCGGGGATGCCCTGCAGTCGCCCGCGGAACGAACGGAGACTTTTACGCGGACGACCCGCAGTGCTGGGCAAGTGAAGAAAACGGGCTGCTGAGTCCCGGGACGGAGGTGACGAAAAATGAAAGCCATGAAAGCCGTATTGCTTGATAGAATTACAGAGGGAAAAGATATTGTGCTTTCTGACTGTCCGGTTCCTGAAGTAAAACCCGGCTGGGTACTGATAAAGGTTAAGGCATTCGGGCTGAACCACTCCGAACAGATTCTCCGCCGCAGCGAGATCAATGCCGCCTATATTCAGAAGCCGGTGATTCCCGGCATCGAATGTGCCGGCGAGGTGGCAGATCCTTCGGATACGGACTTTACGACCGGACAGAAGGTCATAGCGCTCATGGGAGGCATGGGAAGGTCCTTTCACGGCAGCTACGCGGAATACGCGCTTCTTCCGGGACATATCGTATTTCCGGTGGGCAGCGATCTTCCCTGGGAAGCGCTTGGAGCTGTTCCGGAAACATACTTTACAGCCTGGGGATCATTGTTCGAATGCCTGCATCTGACCGGAGAGGACACACTGCTGATCCGCGGAGCCACCTGTGCCCTGGGCTATGCAGCCATGCAGATCGCGAAAGCACTCGGCTGCCGGGTCATCGCCACAACGCACAAAGAAGAAAAGCTGCCGCTGATAGCGGAAGCAGATGAAGCCGTCATCGATGACGGCAGGCTCACCGGAAAGATCCATGGCGTGACAAAGGCACTTGATCTCATCGGCCCCCGCAGTCTGAAGGATACCCTGAACGCTGTGGAGAAAGGCGGCATCGTCTGCCAGACAGGAATCCTTGGCGGCGTCTATGCATTAAACGGATTTGATCCGATCAAAGATATACCGAATGGCGTGTACCTTACAGGGTTTTTCTCCAACTATCCGACTCAGCAGGTCATAGACGAGATCTTTTCTTTCCTGAATGAGAAAAAGCTGACACTGGTCAGGGGTAAAGTCTTTGATTTTGAGAATATACGGGAAGCAATGATCGCTCAGGATGAGGGCGCTGTCAATGGAAAAATCGTTGTGATTGAGTGATCTTCAATGTTTCAGCACGGAAGAGGACAAGAGATACTATGAACAGGAATTACTCTATACAGCCGGACGGATACCGGGAAGCCATACAGAAACTGAAAACAGAGATCGATGCAGCGGACGCCGTCGTGATCGGCGCGGGGGCAGGTCTCTCTGCCTCTGCCGGTTTTATCTACAGCGGCGAGCGCTTTGAACGGTATTTTTCGGATTTCATCAGGACCTGCGGGTTCCGGGACATGTATTCCGGCGGTTTCTGTGTACTGGAGAGTCCCCCGGAAGAAATGTGGGCATACTGGAGCAGATACATCTGGATCAACCGCTATATGCCGATCCCGAATGATACCTATGACCGGCTGTATGATCTGGTGAAGGACAAGGACTATTTCGTGATCACCACCAACGTGGATCACTGTTTCCAGCGGTCCGGTTTCGACAAAAAGCGCCTCTTCTATACGCAGGGCGATTACGGACTGCTGCAAAGCTCCAATCCGCACGGTGCATCCGCACACAAGACCTATGAGAACGATGAGATCATGCGTAAGATGATCCTGGCCCAGGGATTCGAGATCGGTGAAAACAATGAGCTGAACATACCGGAAGGCAGAGAGATATCCATGCGCATTCCCACGGAGCTGATTCCGTACTGTCCGGATGACGGGGAGCCGATGACCACCAATCTTCGCTCGGATGACAGGTTCGTGGAGGATGAAGGCTGGCACCGGGCTGCAGAGAGGTATTCGGAATTCCTTCGCAGACATGAGAATCTGAAGGTCCTGTTCCTGGAAGCAGGAGTCGGCATGAACACCCCGGGTATTATTAAGTTCCCGTTTTGGAAGATCGTAAACCAGCGGCCTGACGCGGTATATGCCTGCCTGAACTACGGCGAGGCCTGCGCGCCGGATGAAATCGCTGACAGATCCATCTGCATCAACGGAGACATCAGGGAGATCCTGATGAAGCTGCAAACACTGAAAACAACAGAATAATGCCTGATTTGCCGAGGGAGATATTGTCCTGAACAACTGCTGCAGCTGCGCACTGATTACGGAAGAGAAGTCTCCTTTCGTCACTTCAATGAGTCTATATGAATATCGTACCGGTGGAACTGGCTGACAATTTTGAGAAAGCAGAATTTGACGGTGTCTGGCGTTTTTCCCCGAAGATCATGCAGGAGAAATTTGCGCCGGCTGCTTTCGGCGAGATCAACCGCACCGGCATCACACCGGTTCCTGAGGAAGAATGGGAACCGCGGATGCGGGATCATGTCAGACGGTACAAGACCGGGCGGGTCGTCTGCTACTGCAACGCATGCCTTGCTTTTCCTTTTCACCGAAGGCTTTTTGACAAAAACAGGAGCAGATCATCGTCATTTACACAAGGTGCATACTGATCCAGTACTTTGTTCTGATACCAGACACCGCTCCCATCCGGGATATATCCGCGTTTAACATAAATTCTCTGTGCCGGCCCGTACCCGGAATGGACACCCACCGCCAAAAATACCATATCTGAGATTTTTGCAGCTTCGCTTTCCGCCATATCAAGCAGTTTGTTTCCTATTCCTTTCCCGTGAATGTCAAAGAATACTGTCAGATCAACAATTTCGGGATAGTCCTGTCCTCCCCAGGGTCCTTCCGTGGGATGAAGGACAAGAGTACACTGTCCTTTGACCGCACCCTCATATTCAGCGATGAACACAAGTCTTTCGCCTTCTTCCTGTTCTTTGTAATAATCCTCATATACCTTAATCTGAGGGTGCCATCCGTAGGAAAGATACGTGTCATATAATACCTTTGCATCCTCAGGAATCATGCTGCGAATTTTCAAAGTTCCGTCATCGTAATATGTTTTCATATATCTCCCAACAACAATGATTTACAGTTCTTTGTAATCATTAAGTTCAATTTCATTAATCATCTTTTCCGGGGGTTTATCCATATTATCATAAATATGTCCGGCGTTCTCAGGCAAAGACAAAATGCATCATCTCAGAGCAGGTACCGGTCTTCAACGTGACCTTTGAGCCCGGCTGCCGCAATAACTGGCACATTCACCACGCAGCTAACGGTACCACGAAAGGCGTTGCAGGGAAGATCGCTGCGATCACCGGCGACAAAGATCACGAACCTCGGGGCCTTAAAAATCGCTATGGGCTGGAAACGGTTTGTGCTGTATATTCTTTTTATAATGTTGTTTTCTTTCCTGTGCGGGACAACTGTGAATCCGGCTGTGTAAACAAAGTAAAGGATATGATCATGAACCAGATCGAACGCCTGGATTACCTTATAGAAAAATTCAAAGAAGATTCCGTGGAATACCGGAATCTGGAAACCCCTGCGGATCCGGCAGGTAAGAAACGTATCCTCAGGTCTCTTATGAATATCCGTATGCCGCACATGATGGCTCCTTCTGTCCTTGCGGTTCAGGACGAATACTTAAAGGAGAGGAACCGGGAAAACGGGACCGTGCAGGTCTTTGATATTCCGACGATCGCCGATCTGGGAAGCCGGCATCCTCACGCGGAACACATCTCGATCTGGCAGGGAGATATCACAAGACTTGCGGCCGGTGCTATTGTGAATGCGGCCAACTCTCAGATGCTGGGATGTTTTGTTCCCATGCATACCTGCATTGATAACTGTATCCACACTTACGCGGGAATACAGCTTCGCGCGGAATGCAGCCGGCAGATGACTGCTCTCCGGGAAAAGTACGGCGCAGACTATGAACAGCCGACAGCTGTGCCGATGCTGACAGACGGTTACAATCTTCCTGCGGGGAAGGTGATCCACATCGTCGGACCCATCGTATCCGGGAGACTTACAAAAGATCTGGAGAAGGATCTGGCGGACTGTTATCGGAACACACTTGACCTGTGCCCGGAAAACGATATTACGAGCGTCGCTTTCTGCTGTATCTCCACCGGAGTCTTTCATTTCCCTAACAGGCGGGCGGCGGAAATTGCCGTACAGACTGTGACGGACTGGCTTGATCACCACCCCGATGCAATGGACAGAGTGATCTTCAATGTTTTCAAGGAAGAGGACAAGAGATACTATGAACAGGAATTAAGGAGGGAGCACTATGGCATTCAGTATTGACAGCTTTTTGTAGACAACAACGGGTACTTGAACGAGACGATGCGCGGAGGCCCGTTTATTCCCGCATATCCGCGATTTATGACGGACTCTCCCGTCCTCGGAGAATATTTCAGCCAGCAGAGGTTCCGTTCGGAGGTACACGGACGCGAGGGCGGTGTCGAGATCTGGATTGTCGATGTATTGAGATAACAGGATCGATCAATCAGGCCATTGCCGCGTCAGGGCCGGCAGCCTGTCAGCTGCAGCTGGTTCACGGATATAACCGCGGTACCAGTCTTCGATCGATGGTCTATGACCGGTTTCGGTGAGAGAAAGATGGCAAAGCAGAATATTTTTGACAATGAAGTTTTTTTCCGTGAATACCGGAAGCTTCGCGAGCGTGAAGTAAACGCAAACAATCTGTTCGAGATTCCGACATTATCCGCGCTCCTCCCCGATCTGTCCGGAAAAAAAGTCCTGGATCTCGGGTGCGGAACCGGCGAACGATGCATGGATTATCTGAAACACGGAGCAGCCCGGGTGACTGGCATTGACATTTCAGAGAAAATGCTTGCTGTGGCACTAAGCGAAAACAGCCATCCGGATATCACTTATCTTCATATGCCGATGGAAGAGATCGGCAGCCTGGATGATACATTTGACGTGGTGATCAGTTCGCTGGCACTGCACTATATCGAGGATTTCACAGGAATCGTTAAAAATGTTTACAGGCTTCTGAGTGACGGCGGCATCTTTCTTTTCTCACAGGAACATCCGCTCACAACATGCTATTCCGGCGCAGGGGACAGATGGACGCGCGATGAGAACGGCAGAAAGATCTATGCGAATATAGCGGATTACTGCGTGGAAAGAAGAAACGAATCAAAATGGTTTGTGGAAGGGGTTCAGGTCTATCACAGGATGTTCTCAACGATCGTAAATACCCTTGCCGACAACGGATTCAGGATCCTTAAGATGGCCGAGCCTTATCCGACCGAAGAGATTGTGCAGAAGTATCCCGAGTACTATGATCTTTACCATAAACCCGATTTTCTTTTTGTGAAGGCTGAAAAATGGAATTTATCATCAAACCGGTGACAATTGAAGATTACGACAGGATTTATGCCCTGTGGAACAGTACGGAACAGACCAGGAGGGCGCTGAATCCTGTGGATGACAGCCGGGACGGCATCGCGCGGTATCTGAAGAGAAATCCTGCGACCTGTTTTATGGCCTGTGACAGCAATCACCCGCAGAAAGCAGCCGGCGTCATTCTGTGCGGACATGACGGAAGGCGCGCAATCGTGCACCATCTGTGCGTTCATCCCGATTATCGCCGTCAGGGAATTGCCGCTTTACTGATCAGGAAGGCGGAAGAAGCACTGCAGGCGGAGGGAATAACCAAAATCTTCGGACTGGTATTTAAGGACAATGATGCCGCAAATGCGTTCTGGGAGAAACAGGGATATACGCTGCGCACCAATCTGAATTATCGGAATAAAAGTCTGAACCCGGATGTTCCGCAGGGAGAATGATTCCGGAAATTGCAGGGACCCCGAAATGGAGAATATGATCAGTTTTTTTGAGACGGAACATTTTCTTGTGAGAAGGATGGAGCCGGAGGATGCGGCTCAGTTATTTAAGAATCATGCCGAAGAAAAAGTGAAGAAATGGTTCCCGAATGAAAGCTACGCGGATCTTTCCGAAGCGGAAGAGGCGGTCAGCTTTTTCGGGGATTGTGTTGCGAATAACCGTCTGCCTTTTGTTCTTGCGGTTCTGCTGAAAGAGACGGGAGAACTGATCGGTGATACCGGTATAAGTGAAGTTGAGGGGCAGCCGGAAGCAGTTGAAGTCGGGTATCAGATTTGTGAAAAATACAGCGGCAGAGGATTTGCGACCGAGGTGCTTAAGGCCATGACGGAGTTCGCATTTTGCAGATTCGGTGCAAAGATCAGCTATGGCCGTGTTGTTCATGGCAATGCGGCATCAGCGAGAGTGCTTGAAAAGGCCGGATATCTGTTTGTTAATGAGGAATTTGGGGCAGAAGATGACCCATATGGAAATGGAATGCTGGTTTATAAGCGGGAGGCAGTTCATATGATGCTGAGGCCATACAGAAAAGAAGATGCCGAACAGATCTGTTCATGGCTGAAAACAGAAGAAGAGATGTATAAATGGTCAGCTGACCGGTTCAATAAGTTTCCGCTGTCTGCGGAAGATATGGAAAACAACTATGCGCCGCAGATCCGGACCGGCAGATTCTTTCCCCTGTCTTTCACAGATGACGAAGGCAGTCTGCGGGGACATTTCATTATCCGCTATCCGAAGGAAGATGATGACACCTCTGTCCGGTTCGGCTTTGTCATTGTGGATCCGCAGCTGAGAGGACAGGGATACGGAAAGGAAATGCTGCAGCTGGGTATCAGATATGTGAAGCAGAATCTGAACGCCCGGAGAATCGATCTCGGTGTATTTGCGAATAACGACAGTGCCAGACACTGTTATGAGGCGGTGGGGTTCAGAGAATACGGCAGGCGGAAATGTGAGCTCCCGGTCGGAGTATGGGAGTGTATTGATATGGAGAAATGGGTTGAAGAAGTTTAAAAAAGGTAACGGCTGGAAAGCCTGTTACGATGAAGAAACAGGAATATATACTGCAGAGCGCAGCGGCCCCGGTTATTATCATCTGTATGAGATCACCGGGGAGATCTTCGATGCGCTGACCGACGGGATGAGTGATTGGGATTCCTACCATCTGATTAAAGACGGAAGGGATCTCTATATGGCTGTGGATGACCGCTGCGGTCCGCCCTATACCATCGTTTTTGATCATGATTACGAAAAACTGTGTCCGTGGGCAGACGTCATACAAAGCGGGAAGACCTGGCCAGACGAGCTGACCGACGCGGCAGTCGAACTGTTTGAGTGCGAGAAGGACAATCGTGAACAGAGACGAAAAAAGCGGAAAGATCAGTAATTATTCGAAAAATAAGCGTTGAGCTGCAGAAATGTGATCTGGCTGCGGACGATATAGTTTTTATCGTCTGCAGCCGTTTTCCATTTAACGGCGATCGCGGAGTTGTCCTCCAGACCGGTAAAAGAGAGCTCATTATCCCCGATTCGCAGAATGATACTCTTATCTGTTACAGGAACAGATCTTCTGCTGAAAGCATCCGTCTGTAAAAGGAGGAACCTGTTGTAATAATCTGCTGTTTCCTGTGTGGCCGGAAAGGTATCTTCACCGCGCGAGATGGTCATACTGCAGCCGGAGAGGATGGCATCGTTGATCTCCAGTGCCGTGGACTTGTAATCAGTCCTGAGCACCAGCGTGTATGTAAAGAAAATGAGCACAGAAAGAGTGATACCAAGAACGATGGTATACGTCATTATGAGTGCAGCGCGGGACCTTTTTCTCATTTTGCCTGAGTTCCTTTCTTTTCTTCTATTATCTCATGAAAATATGAAGAGGAGAAGGCAGACTGGCTATTTATCCGACAGAGAGTTTTGGTTATAATGCTGTTAAGGCATCTTTGGGGAGACTGCCCGGTAAGAACAGAGGAATAGTATTGTGATGTAAAGGGGGAAAATATGATCAAAAAATGGAATTCTCTCAGTCTCATTGTGAGGATCTGCATCGGTCTGGTGATCGGTGCCGTTCTCGGACTTCTGGTGCCGGGTGCCACCGCGATTGCCGTTCTCGGTACGCTGTTCGTAGGAGCACTGAAGGCAATTGCTCCGATTCTGGTTTTTGTCCTTGTCGCATCCTCTCTGGCAAACGCCAAGGGCGGTAATATGTCGCAATTCCGCACAGTTATTTTCCTGTATCTTTTCAGTACGCTGTGCGCAGCCGTTGTTGCGGTTATTGTGAACTTTATCCATCCTGTGACCATTACACTTGCGGGCATTGACGTGACGCAGGGCTATGTAGCACCGGGCAGCATGTCCGAAATTATCATGAATCTTCTCATGAGTGTTATTGACAACCCTGTAAAGGCTCTCAGCAATGCCAATTACATCGGCATTCTGTTCTGGGCTGTGATCTTCGGCCTCGCGCTGAAGGTGGCCGGCAGCGGGACCAAGAAGATGATGGAGGATCTTGCAGACGCTGTCTCCAAAGTTGTGCGCTGGGTGATCAACTGCGCGCCCTTCGGTATCCTCGGACTTGTTTTTGACGCTGTTTCTTCAAGCGGTCTTGAAATTTTCACGACCTACGGAGAGCTTGTCCTGATCCTTGTCATTTCCATGCTGCTGGTGGCGCTGGTCGTCAACCCTCTGATTGTCGGCATCACGCTGCGCCACAATCCTTATCCGCTGATTTTCAAGTGCCTGCGTCAGAGCGGTGTGACCGCATTCTTCACCAGAAGTTCCGCGGCCAATATCCCGGTCAACATGGAGCTGTGCAAAGAGCTTGGACTGGATGAGGATATGTATTCTGTTTCGATTCCGCTGGGATCCACAATCAACATGGACGGCGCGGCGGCAGTCATCACCACCTTCGCCCTGACGGCAGCCTTTACGGTGGGTGCACAGGTCACGCTGCCGATGGCCATTCTCTTAAGTATTGTCTCTACTTTCTCAGCCTGCGGAACTTCCGGCGTCGCCGGCGGTTCACTCCTGCTGGTTCCTCTCGGATGCTCGCTGTTCGGTATTTCCAATGATGTCGCGATGCAGATCGTCGGTGTCGGATTTATTGTCAGTGTCATTCAGGATTCACTCGAAACAGCGCTGAATTCTTCGGGTGACGTTATCTTCACGGCAACCGCTGAATTCCTTGAGTGGAAGAAAGAGGGAAAGGAGCTGCCGATCTGATATGAAAAGCATAACCAGCGTTTATAAAATCGGTAACGGCCCCTCCAGTTCCCACACCGTCGGACCTTATCATGCGGCGCAGACTTTTGGCAGCCGCTATCCCGATGCAGATTCGTACGAGGTGACACTCTATGGATCCCTGGCTTTTACGGGCGAAGGACACGGCACGGGAAAAGCGATCCTCGAAGGACTCCCGGGCGCAAAGATCGTATTTGACCGGGAGACGAAGGAGAAGGATCTTCCGCATCCCAACACCATGCTGTTCAAGGCATTCAAGGACGGAAAGGAAATCGCGGCGACAAGAATTTTCAGTGTCGGCGGCGGTTCGATCAGAATAGAAAACGAATCTTCCGAGGAGGACAAAGAGGTCTATCCGCAGCAGAATTTCTCAGAGATTGTGGCGCTGTGCAACCAGGAAAACATCAGCATTATTCAGCTGATTTATATCCTGGAGGGCTATACACTGCGCGAATATCTTAAAAAAGTCTGGCAGGCTATGCAGAGTGCGGTGGAACGCGGACTGAATACGGAAGGCATTCTGCCGGGCGGCCTGAATCTTACAAGAAAGGCAAAATATCTCTACAGCAAGCGCTGCTACAACGAAAGTGCGGATGTGGCAATGAACCGTGTGATTGCAGCTTATGCTTATGCAGTCAGTGAAGAGAATGCGGCTGAGAACGTAGTCGTTACTTCGCCGACCTGCGGCAGCTGCGGTGTCCTGCCCTCGATCCTTTATTACATGTATAAGGACAGGGGCTTCCCGGAGGAGGAGATTCTCGACGCACTCGCGGTTGCAGGTCTTGTCGGCAACGTGATCCGGACCAATGCCAGTATTTCCGGAGCGGAATGCGGCTGCCAGGCGGAAATCGGAAGCGCCTGCTCCATGGCGGCGGCAGCAGTCGCACAGCTCTACGGCCTCAGTATTGATCAGATTGAGTACGCTGCGGAAATTGCGATGGAGCACAATCTCGGACTCACCTGTGATCCGGTCAACGGCCTCGTACAGATTCCCTGTATTGAGCGCAATGCCGTCGCTGCGATGCGTGCCCTCAGCGCCGTGAACCTTTCGCGTTTCCTTTACGCGACAAGAAAGATTTCCTTTGACGAGGTGGTCGCCACGATGTATCGCACCGGCCTTGATCTCAATGAGAAATACCGTGAGACTTCGCACGGAGGCCTCGCCCAGATTTACCTGGAGACCGAGAAAGCCAAAAAAGCAAAATGAGACATTGCAGTGATCCCGGCGGCAAATAGCCGGAACGGAGGATTTTTTCATGATCAGAAAAGCAGAAGAATGTAACATTGAGTATCGCGAACACATGAGAGACGGAAAGGGAACGGTTGAGCTGACGAGCCTGATCAGCGGCCCGGAGGAACTGAACGGGAAGGGGCGGCTGTTTTCCGTAATAACCCTGAAACCGGGATGCAGTATCGGATATCATCTGCATGATCATGATACAGAACTGTTTTATATGATCAGCGGAACCGCGGAATATAACGACAATGGTGTGATAAAGACCGTTAAAGCCGGTGATGTCATGATCTGTCCGACAGGGACCTCTCACGGAATCGAAAATGTGTCGGATGAAACCGCACAGTTAGTGGCAGTCATTGTGTACGAATAAAGATCAGTAAAGATGAAAAAACAGGCACCCTTGCGGGTGCCTGTTTTTTTACGTCAGTGAGTGAGTCAGGGAACCTGTCCCGTGACTCATGAATGCTCCAGAGCCAGTGTTCTTGTGGTCAGATCACAGACTTCTGCGGGGCCGTAGTACTGGATGGCGCCGGGATAGGTGAAGCATGTCTCAACCGCCCACTGCCCGCGGTGTGCTTCGAAGTACTTGAACGGCTTGCCGTCGAG
>JAEEGL010239534.1_pt1 | contig 17789 bp, 12 predicted proteins | sample 9134231 | NCBI WGS metagenome assembly JAEEGL01 (sample SAMN16246548, study PRJNA631951) | gut metagenome | biome: gut microbiome; feature: rumen; material: fiber-attached | host: Bos | place: Iran: Karaj | collected 2018-10 | reverse complement strand
AGTGAAATAAGATATATTGCAGAGGACAATAAGTTTAAAGTGAGAATGATGATAGGGTAAATGGACCACGGGACGGGGGTAGAGGTCCAAAATTACGCAGCGGAGCAAATCGCATCATCATGGGAGTATAGATTATGAAACGAAGAGCATGGCTTCTTTTTGCTATGATCATGTGCCCCTTTATTCTTACGGGGTGTGAATCACAGGCACAGAAGGGTGTAACTACCATCACCTTCCAGACCTGGAATCCGGCAGATACAGGGCCTGACAGTCCTATCTACAAGATCATAGATTCTTTTGAAAAAGAAAACCCGGATATCAGGATCAAATATGTTTATGAGGGATCGGGGGATTACCAAAATCACCTCCGGGTAGAACTTATGGGGAATCATGGACCGGATGTGTTTGGTATTACTTCAGGTACGGATTTTGACATGACCAGGGATTTCGAAGAAGATCTTGAACCATATTGCACTAAGGCATGGGGAGCAGACTGGAAGGGAAAATTCTTTAGTTCCTGTTTAGAGGATGTAAGTGATGAAAAGGGGAATATCTACGGACTGCCTCTGGGACAAACTTATGCAGGGTACCTCTGGGCAGACATAAATATGCTTAAGAAATATGGCTGCACAGTTCCGACTAATTATGAGGAAATGCAGGAAACATGCAGGATATTGCGCGAAAATGGCAGCTATCCACTGGCAATCGGGGCAAAGGACTCATGGATTAATCAGGATGTATGGATGTCAATAGCAGCTGACTGTGGCAGGGATGCACTATATGATGCCATAGAGGGCAGGGCATCCTTTGAGACGGAGCCTATCATAGAGTCCTTCAGGATATGGCAGGACAGCTTCAGTAACGGGGTGTTTCAGGACAAAGCCATAAAAATGACTCTGTATGATGACGTTAATGAAATGTTTCAGCGACAGGGAAGTATTCCAATGTTTGCAAATGGTTCCTGGGCCATGAACATGTATACGATTCAGGATGAAATGACCTATGAGAATTTTAATGGTGACGGAGCGGATCATGATATTTTCCTTATCGACTGGAATGGTGATGGAAAAGTGTCACCGGTGACAGCGGCTGCGGATGTGATTCTTTGTATGAATCCGGAGTCAAAGGATAAGGAAGCGGCATTCCGCTGGATGGATTACCTTGTGAATGAGGGACAGGAGATGCTGGTAAATCGGTATCTTGAGTACATGCCATCCAGAACAGATATGGAACTTAATGTTTATGGACTTAACGAGGACGGTATAGAGAACCTTGAATATATCATAGAAAACGGCAAAACAAATGTTGCGGGATCAAGGCTTATACCTTATGAAGATCTTTATATAGCAGTTCGTGATGCCCTTGAGGACCTGGCAAAAGGCGAGATTACGCCGGAAGAAGCAGCCGCCAGGGTTCAGGGAACCTCGAGAAATACGTTAAGGTAGGAGTAAGACAATGGAAGTTATTTTTGATTGAAGATACAGTGCAAAACAGACCTAATGCGGTGTACGCGAAGGTCTGTTTTTCTTTCCGTGTTAGAGTAACTATATAATGAAACACAAAATATAGGAGGAAAGAGAGGTTTATGGAAATAAAGACCAATAAATATGATATACCCAAAAGAGATGGAAGCGTCTGGCCGGAAGATATCTGTCCAGCATATACTCCAAGGGAGGATGCCATACCTTCAATACAAGGATGCTGGTATTGCAAATATGCAGACTTTCACCTCAAAGAGGAACGTGCTCTTGAGGTGGGAATATGTAAATGGCCGGAGAAAATAATAGATTAAAAACAGTGGCGCAAGGTGAGAATAATAAGCAAATAATAGTTGTATTAATCCCGGCCTAAATGAAAAACAAAACTGTTCACCGGAACTCATCTCTTTCCTCCAGGGAAAAGCTGCAGCTATTAACCCCAAAGGAAAGAGAAAGTAAGGACAATGAATAGGAGAGTGGATATCCCGGGAAACAGTCAATGTCAATAAGCAATCATGGGAATCGTATCGGGTTCCTGTGATGTGGGGGAGGTTGAACCATCCATAATTGCCGGGATTCTGCGGGCTGTATCAGTTATGTGTTCTGCAAACGGTTTGTAGGGCATACCACAGGTATCGAAGATACCTATGTTGTAGTTCTCACCATCAAATCGTCCCAGCACGAACTGATCGTAGCATTGGAAATAATGCGCTCCTACTCCGTAAGGATTGGCAGCGACGCGTTCAAGGTAATAGCTGTAAGCTTTGCCGCGGTCTTTCTGAGATACCACGCCTTCAAGCCCTGTTGCAGTGGGACCTGCATCCAGAGCGCCGAAATGGAACTCACCGATCATTACCGGGAGATCTACTCCCAGCTCGACGACGTGGTCAATGGCTTCGGTAGGATCAATCGCATAGCAGTTAATTGAAAATACATCGAAGTTCTCCCAACCGGCAGCCAGATCAGGGTCTGAAATCCAGGCCCATCTCATACCGAGGATCATGTGGTTGGGGTCTACCTTGCGGCATTCTCTGCAAGGAATTTCAACATATGCTTTTATCATCAAAACAGAAAATTTTCTAAGGTCTTCTTTAGCACGCGCAGAGAGCGAAGCAGCACCTTCTATGTTGTCATAGAGGTCATCAAAGCTTTCAAAGTGGCTGCTCCAGGCTGAATTGAATTCATTCGTATTATTATCATAAGTATCTCGCAGATATTCGACCAGCTTTTCTCTGGTTGCAGTGCGCTCAGTTCCCCTAAGAACCTCTTCGGCTATGATGAGGTTGTCGACAAAGGCCCATGACGGCTCATTTCTAAGAAAATACCCTATCATGAAAGGATCTGTTTCTTTACTTTCAAGTGCCTTGGCGCATGTCTTCGCAGACTCTTCGTATTCCGTACTGAATACATCAGGAAAATCTCTGAATATGGTAGCCATGGTCGAAGGAAATTCCGGCATCATATAAACATAAGGCATGAGCCCCTTTGAAATAAGTGAGGGATCACTCCAGTTAGCCAGCGTATTCATTCCGATACGCTTGAGCTCAGATGTAATATATGACTCCCATTTTGCAATGTAGTCATCGCCCCATGCACGGTAGAAATTAAGTTGCAAGAAAGAAAAGAGCGTGCCGGGTCTTCCATGACTAGTGTCCCTGAACATGGATGCGAACTCACTATCAGAACGGTCCGGCAGATAATCCAGCCATTTTTCTATACCGTCAACGCGGCAATCAGGAGTTATATTTACACAGTCAGGTCCCATGCTGAAGAAGGCATATCCCTCAGGATCAGCGAGATACCATCTGTCATTCAATTTATACTTTGTAAAATATCCTGTGCCTTCAGCCAGTTTTATATTTTTAAAACCGCAGTATTCAGTGAGGTCAGGATTGGGTGTATATGAGGATAATGCTCCTTCAATTCGGATTTTAAGCTCCTCAATTGAATGCACTTTATCAGGCCAGTCTTTTGACTTATTCTGACCAAACTCATCCACAAGTTTTACATCTTCAAGATCAATATCTGTAGGATATTCATCGGTCAGATATGCATCCGCTACCGTGACATCTGTTTTTTCAAAAGAAGGAATCACTGACAGTTTAGCTCTTTCCACATTGCTCCATTTGATTCGGTGTCCATGACAGACAACCTTTAATTCACCCGGAAGAGAACCGGGATAGAGATCCTTAGCATCCGCCCAGTTCCTGTCTATCAGAACAGTTGTAAGCACTCTTGGCAGGATTCCGAAACGGATGAAAAATGCGACTTCGTCAGAGCCCTTCTCAAAGAATCTGTAGTGAAGGGCAACGCTGTGATCGCAGTTGGCTCGTAGCTTTAGAACCATATATCTTTTGTCGGTGTGGATTATGTCGGGTAAAACGAGAATATCATTTTCGAATTTCATAGGTTACCTCCCTGAATAAAGAAGCTGCTAGCGGAACATTTGTGTAAAATTATGTGAATTATCGTGGGTTTCTTATACTATATCCTTTTTTACTATATAAAAGAAGTAGTCAAGAATATATAATAATCTTTATGAAGAAACCTAATTTTAAAGACGTAAAAAAGTTAATAAAAGCTATCTATGACACGGACGCTGTTTACAAGAGCATGTTTGCAGATAAGGATGCTCAGGAACAGCGTATTAAAGGTGCGTGCAATAAAGTGGCAGCGGTGAAAGCCAGGGAGAAGCTGTTCGAATTCTCAGTAGATGAACTGGGGAAAGCAAAAGCGGGTATAAGGGTAGCTGCACTCCAGGAAGCGGGCTATACCAACCTTGGCAAGATCGCTGCGGCCACGGACTATGAGATTCAGTCAGTTGAGGGAATCGGTGAGAAACAGACGGAGGCAATCAGGAATGTAATTACGGAATTCGCAAACAGTCTGTCTTCAGGAGTAACCATCATTCTTGATAAGGATGAGCCTGAGCTTATCACGGAACTTTACAGATATATGAGATGTGAGGAAGTGCGCAAGGATGTTAAGGAGGGTGCAGCAAACCTCAATCTGTATGCAAGTAAAGTGTCTTCATCAGGTATGGCTCTGAACGGTTTTCAGTGGCTTCTCTCAGGGCGTGAGAGAAAAGAACACACAGTAAATATGTCCGCTGAGATATATGATTTCTGCAGCAGTCCCTTTTTCGGAAGACTTATTGATAAGATAGATGTCTATCACCGCGCCATCACCTCAAGCAGCGCTGAGGCAGTGGATGCATATAACAGGAGCAGTGCAGATTTCTATTCTCTGCTTGAAAGACTCGGTAATGTCAGTGGACACAAGCCTTTTGTCTATGACAGTATTCCGCTGCAGCTCGCGGAGGAAATCAATTCTTTGCAGCTGAAGCTTGATAACTTCCATGGGAACCTTCGTCTATACCAGGAGTTTGGAGTTAAGTACATACTTCATCAGAAAAAGGTGCTCCTGGGTGACGAGATGGGACTTGGAAAAACAATACAGGCTATTGCAGCCATGTCTCATATTTATGAAGAGGAAGGGAAAGGTGTTCATTTCCTTATCATATGTCCTGCCAGTGTGATAGTGAACTGGTCCAGGGAACTTAAGAAGTTCAGCATTATTGATACATATATCCTTCATGGAAGTACGCTTGAAGATGCATTTGAGAGATGGCAGCAAAATGGTGGCGCTGCCATAACCAACTATGAGTCCATGGGTAAAATTGTGGACAGGATAGATAACAGGATGACTCTCAAGATGCTGGTGACTGATGAGGCTCATTACATCAAGAATCCGGATGCAAAGCGCACCATGTACATCAGAAGACTTGATAATGAATCTGAGCGCATACTCATGATGACAGGAACACCTATCGAGAATCATGTTGATGAGATGTGCAATCTCATAGATTTTGTAAGACCTGATATGACGAAACAGGTTCGTGGTATGGCACATCTTAGTCACGTGCCGGAATTTAAGGAGACGCTTGCCCCCGTCTATCTGAGGAGAACCAGGCAGCAGGTTCTGAAGGAACTTCCTGAGATAGATGAGAAGCAGGAGTGGTGCGACATGTCAGCTCAGGATAAACAGGCATACACGGATGCGGTTGTAGAGCGCAGCTTCCAGGATATGCGAAGAGTATCTTTCCTTCAGGATGATATAAACACTTCAGCAAAAGCACAGAGACTAAAGGAACTGTGTGATGAAGCTAAAGTGGAAGGCAGAAAAGTAGTGATCTATTCCTTCTATAGAGATACGATATCCAAGGTTGCATCTCTTCTGGGGGACAAGTGTATAGGCGTTATAAGCGGTGATACTAAGGTAAATGTGAGGCAGGAGCTTGTGGATAAATTCTCTGATTCCGATGGGGGAAGTATTCTGCTGTGTCAGATTATCGCAGGCGGAGTGGGACTGAACATACAGGCAGCCAGCATTGTAATCTTCTGTGAACCGCAGATCAAGCCGTCACTTACAAGTCAGGCTCTCTCAAGAGTTTACAGGATGGGACAGGTCAGAAATGTTCTGGTGTATCATCTACTTTGCCCTGACACCATAGATGAACACATGATAAGAATCCTTGAGGAGAAACAGCTGGAGTTCGACAGCTATGCAGATGAATCTGTTGTGGCCGGTGCCTTCGATAATATCATGGACAAGGAATGGATTGTCAGGGCTATCGAGGCGGAGAATCAAAAATATTTGCCAATGATTCCTGTTTCATAGGGGGGAGAGCTTTGATATAAACGGGGGAAAATATAAAAGAAAATTAACATTTGGGGAGAAAAGTATGATGAAGAAAAAAGTTTTGAAAAGGGGAGCTGCGCTTGGATTATGTGCTCTCCTGATGATCACAGCCGGTTGCGGCAAAAAGAATGAGGTTGTCATCACGAATGAAAAGAAGACCATGAGTGAGGAGGATAAACAATTTATTTACAGCCTCAGCACTATGGACAATGCAGATGTCGGCGATGCAAATATGGATTATTTCTGTCAGTCCGGAGATTATATCTATGTACTTGTAAGCAAATACGGTCAGTCAGATGAAGATGATTCCACGTACTACAGTGTCAGGAAGATAAGCACGGACGGCGCTGAATCTGATGAAATCCAATTACAGGTCACAGATGAAAATGTATATTTTAATAACTTTACATGCGACGATGATGGGAATTTCTATACACTGAAAAGAACTTATGATGATAGTCTTGATGATTTTGATGAAGAAGCTGCAGAGGAGAATGAAACAGCTGAGGATATGGATGAACTGTCAGATGATGACGGAATGGTTATGTCTAATAATTGCCAGCTCACCAAGTTTTCTCCTACAGGTGAAGAGCTGTGGTCAAAGCCTCTGGTTGAGGAGGATAAAGAGGGTAATATAAGTAACATGATTTTCGCAAAAGATGTGGGAATCATGACATCATCGGAAAAGGGATTTTCTATATACAGCACTGAAACCGGTGATGGCCATATGATCAATTATGGCAGAACAGAAGGGGTAGATGAATATTATTACGACAGATCACTCTTTGTCCTGAGAGACGGAGGTTTATATCTTCAGGATAATGATGAGGAATGGAATTACAGAATATCCAAATTTGATAAGGCAGAGGAATCATTTGTTCCTGTAGAGAAGCCGTATCCTGAAGGCGTTTATGGCGGCAATACCTGTAACCCAGGAAAGAGCTTTGATCTGTTTTACGATAACGGAGACAGTATCATGGCATATAACCTGGGGGATGATGAGGCGACTAAGATATGCGATCTTACTGCATCGGATCTGTTGGTTGAATACATCAGATGTATTTTTGAAGCGAAGGATGGATCATTGCTCATTTATTCAAATATGTATGGCGATGATATGGGCCTCTTCAGACTTACCAAGGTGGCGCCTGGAGACATTAAGGATAAAGAGGTATTGGTTCTTGGCACGGTATTTATAAATGATGACGTCAGAAGAGGTGTTGTAAAGTTCAATCAATTGCACAGTGATTGCCGGATTACCATCAAGGATTATTTTGATAATGCTCCGGATACTGAAGACGGACTTACGAAAGTCGGTGAGAATTTTAATCTTGATGTGACTGGCGGGAACGCGCCGGATATTATGTTGTTAAATTCATATATCCCATATGAGAGCTACATAGAAAAGGGACTTATAGAGCCTCTTGATTCTTATTTTGAAAGTGATGCAGATATCAGTATTGACAAATACCTGCCAAATGTAGTGAATGCAGGAAAGCGAAATGGTAAGCTCTATATGATCATCCCAAGCTTCTACATAGACACTGCTACTGCTTCAGCTAAGGCGCTTGGCGGTGAGAAGCTTACACTGATGAATTACAGGGATATGTGTAGTAAGAACAATGTTGAAGTGTCTAAGATGATGGGATTTTTTGCCAGGGATTATGTGACATCTATTTATTCGACATGTGGACGCAGTTTTATCGACTATGATAATGGAACCTGTGATTTTAAGAATCCTGCTTTTATAAAGCTTCTGGAGTATATAAAGGAGCTGCCTGAAGCAGATGAGGAAAATGACTGGAATAGCTACGATACTCTTTATCGTGAAAAGAAGGCACTTCTCAGAACACATTACATGACATCCTTCGAAGATTTTCAGATAGATAAGAAGGGTTATTTTGGTGAGGATATAGTATTTAATGGTTATCCCACAGCAGATGGCGGAGAGTCATTTATCATTCCGCAGATTCAGCTTGGAATGAGCAGCAGCTGCAGCAACAAGCAGGCTGCATGGGATTTTCTCAAATCATTTATGACTGATGACTATCAGGATAAAATCTATGAAAAGAGATGGGGCTTACCTGCCGGTAACAAAGCGTTCGATGAAATGGTAATACGCTCCCAGGAGCCACCCTTCTATATAAATGAAAAGGGTGAAAAAGAGCTTATCGAGAGTTATAGTAGTGTTGGTGATATTGAGGTTAAGATAGAAGAACTATCAAAGGAAGAAGCAGAGTTCTTTGCAGACTTTGTAAAATCCGTGGAAAAGGTTGAATATCCTGATGATAAGGTGACAGAGATTCTTGAGGAAGAGGCAGGCGCCTATTATGAAGGACAGAAGACTGCGGAAGAGGTTGCGGATATAATACAGAGCAGAGTGTCAATCTATCTGAGTGAAAACAAGTGACAGATGGGTCGGGAGTTATCTTTGAACCAGGTATATTAAGAGTTTTAGAGGAGAAAGAGAATAAATGAGTGAAATAGTTACGGATTATAAATTATTGTACCAGCAGGCTGAAGGAATGCTTGAGACAGAAGGCTGGTATACGGCTGCTATGAGCAATCTGTCAGCGCTTCTGATGGATTCCATGGGGAATCTGAACTGGGCAGGTTTTTATATCATGCGTGATGGTCAGCTTGTAGTCGGGCCCTTCCAGGGAAAGCCTGCATGTATCCATATCAAGGTTGGAAAAGGGGTTTGCGGCACAGCAGTTCAGGAGGATAAGCTCCAGCTGGTACCTGATGTGCATGCCTTTCCGGGGCACATCGCCTGTGACAGTGCTTCTGAATCCGAGATAGTTATTCCCATCCATCATCAGGGAAGCATTAAGGCAGTTCTGGATATAGACAGCCCTGTAAAGAACAGATTCTCTGAGGATGATGCAGCAGGCTTATCAGAGCTCGTGCGTCTGATCGAGCAAAAAATGACCTGGGAATAACCACCTGCTATAAATTCTACTCCCACAATACCGCGCAGGATAAATGAAGGCTGAAGTTTATACAGCTGCTCATTTTCTGTTGCGGTACTCCACGGGAGTCATACCCACGGTTTTGCGAAAAACTCTGGTGAAATAGGAGTAATCATCGTAACCGACCTTCTCTGAGATTGCACTGACGGGGAGGTCGGTTTCTTCAAGCATGGATTTAGCCATGTCCAGGCGTTTTTGCTGGATATATCCGCTGAAGGTGACGCCAAACTCCTTTTTAAATATCCTGGAACCGTAATCGGGATCAAGATAGAACACGTCGGAGAGGATATTGCGGGAGATGGGGCTGGTAAAATTTCTGTCGATGTACTGCTTTATAACGGTAGGTATGCCCATTTCCGATGACTCTGAGAGTGCCTCTTTGGTCTTTTTGATGAGGTAGTTCAGATAATCCATAAAGGCATCCCTGGAAGTGGAGGCTGCATCGGCCAGGTTGTGATATTCCTCAGAGAAAAAGATATCACCGGGCGCCTGGTCATTGTTCTTGAGCTTGTCATAGACAGATTTGGACGCATCGACATTAAGGGATACCAGAGCCACCCGGTCCAAACTGTTCTCAGCAGCGAGCTTGTCCATAAAGTCTTTTATGTAGTCAATGAATTTATCATACTCATTCTTAATAAGATACAGGTCCAGGACATCGGTCTCAATCTCATGTTTTTCAGAGGAATTCCTGTAAAGGAGAAGGTCTGACAAAAGGCCACTTTCTTTGGCCTTTGCTCTTCTTATTTCTATAGCATCCCTTAGGATCTCCTGAAGTTCTTCGTAATCCACCGGCTTAAGGAGATACTGAAGAGTGTCCAGCTGAAGGGCTTCCCTTGCATAGTTAAATTCCGCATAATTGGTAAGGAATATTGCGGTGACCTTGGAACCGCGATCCCTCAAGGTTCTAAGAAGGTCAAGGCCTGTAGAGCCGGGCATATCTATGTCTGTGAGAAGGATGTCTATTTCTTCCCTGTCAAATATCCTGAGGGCCTCATTGACACTCTGGGCGGTGAGGGGTGGCTCAAAGCCAAGGCCGTCCCAATCCACAGTCCCTATAAGGTCCTCCAGTATATATCTGTCGTCATCAACTATCAGTATTTTCATTATCTTCTTCCTCATTCTCAAGGGGCAGCAAAATCTCTACCACTGCACCCTTTGTTTCTTTATTTGATAATTTAACCACGGCTTTTCCATGATAGAGAAGGTCAAGTCTGTTAATGCAATTTCTGATTCCAACGTGCCGTGTGACGGAGTTGAAACTGCTGTAGGCGGAAGAGTTTACTCCCTGGGAGAAGGTCTCCAGATATTCGTTGGTAAATCCCGAGCCGTTGTCCGCGATCGTTATGGAGATTCCGTTTTCCTTTTTTTCCACATTTATTTCTATTTCCAGATTCATGGCCTGGATGTCGTTATGCTTGATACAGTTCTCTGCAAAAGTGATCAGCACCAGCGGCGGAATCATTACCCGCTCAAGCTCTCCGGGAAGATTGACCCGGTACGAGAACGCTCCCTGGTATCTTAAGGACTGAATGTCCATGTAGGCATTTACGTGATCAAGCTCCTGCTTTATATCAAGGAAATCCTTGTCTGTCTGGAACAGGTAGCGCAGGTATCTGGATGTGAAAAGTATCATATCCTGAACCTCGGTATATTTCCCCAGCCTTGTCATAGAGCCTATGGTGGTCAGGCAGTTGAGATAGAAGTGAGGCCTTATCTGCTGGCGCAGGAATATGATCTCCATGCGGTTTTGCGCTAGCTCTTTTTCATATATTTCTATCTTCAGTTTTTTGAGCTCCTCGTATAGGTTCCTGAACTGGCTACCGGTGGAAGACAGCTCATCGATGTGGGCATTTTCAATCATGCTGATGGTGTCCTCATCGATGGTGCCGATGAGGGTCAGCTTCTCTGAGAAATCCCTGATGGGTCTAATGATCTTCTGGTACATACGGAACAGGAGAATAGCTGTTATCACTATCAGGATCGGAATCACAAAGATGATGATAAACTGTTGCAGCAATATGGCACTAAAGAGATCCAGCTCGTCCATGTACATAGTGACGGTAAAAGGAAAGCCTGCGGAGTTTAGCTGATATGATGAGATGAAGGTGTCATCATGGGTAGCTGAACCCAGTGTATAAAAGATTTCTCCGTCATCATCCCGTATAACCAGACCGCCTCTTTTTCCATAGGGAATATCTGTAAGAGGGGAAAAGAGATCCTGGGCTTGGACAAACATGGCCAGAGTCCTTTCCTTATAGCTTATTCGGTAGGCAAGGATGGGCACATCATCAAGGCGGATGGTCTTAAAAGAGCCATTTCTATGGGAAGTCTGATCGGAACTGTAAAGACACTTTATATATTCACATTTAAGAAGATATTCATCGTAGGTTTCGTTGAGCTGTGAGAGATTGTAGAAATTCCCGTCTTTATTTGTATAGAGAATATACAGGGCGTTGTTTCCTGTGTAATAGTTGTTGTCCGCAAAGCGGGAGCGAAGAAGTTCAAAAGCATAGGTCTTGTCTCTGAAGGTCTCGGGCTCCACTATATCATCCATAAGGATGTCGTCCATAACGGATGCGTTTAGCTGGTGAAGAGTCATGCTCTGGGCAGCGCTGAGGGACTTGGTGTAGGTACCAAAGGTGTAGTCGGCGCTCTGAAGGTATGACTTTCTGACATTGGAAATAGCATTAAGACCTGTTCCAATGGTAAATACTGCCAACAGGCTGATGGTGATGAGCATTATTCTGATGTAGCGTCCCAGGGAATAGTGGGGTATTGATGTTTTTCCGGACATGAACTCTTCCTTCTATATTTTTTATTTGTACATTATAGCAAAAGAATAATTTGAATATAACTGCGTAGATTTCATGTGTCGGAATTATCCTATACGGATAGTCAGAAAAATCCTATTTAAAAAAATGACTACTTGTTAACATGATACTGCGAGGAGGAAAGAGCTATGAACGTTAAGGCATTTAAGAAAAGTATTCCGTTGTATGTGCTTTTACTGCCATCGACCATATTACTTATCTGTTTTGCATATTTGCCGTTGGGTGGAATTATAATGGCATTTCAGAATTTCAATCCAAGGATGGGAATATTCAGAAGTGAATTTGTAGGATTCGATCATTTTATTAAGTACTTTCATTCATATCAGTTTGGAATAACTATCAAAAATACTTTGATCATCAGTTTGTATGGAATAGTTGTTGGTTTTCCGCTCCCTATACTGCTTGCCATCATGTGTAACCAGATGAGAGCACCCAGATTTAAAAAGGTATTTCAGGTAATCACATATCTGCCACACTTTATCTCAACAATGGTTATGTGCGGCCTCATATTGATCTTCCTGTCACCCTCAAGCGGACTGTTCGCCAATATCTGGGGATTATTCGGAAAGACCTTTCCAAATGTTATGGCCAGCACATCATCCTTTGCCCACGTATATGTGTGGACGGATATATGGCAGCATTTGGGATGGGATTCCATCATCTACCTGGCAGCCCTTACAGCCATTGATCCCACCTATTATGAGGCGGCTGCGATGGACGGAGCTTCCACAATGCAGAAGATCAGGCACATCGACCTTCCGCTGATCATGCCTACTGCCGTAGTGCTTTTGATACTACGCGCCGGCAATATCCTGGGTGTTGGATTTGAGAAGGTATTCCTTCTTCAGAATACACAGAACGCAATGGCCTCCGAAATCATATCTACATATGTTTATAAGATAGGTCTTCAGGGTAATCAGTACAGTCTTTCCACTGCCATCGGATTATTCAACACGGTTGTAAATGTGGTAGTTCTTCTGCTGGTTAATCAGATATCCAGAAAGACCACTGAATCAAGCCTGTTCTGAGAAATGACTAATAATATATGTATGAGGTGAGAAATGGACGCTAAGGTAGTAAGGAAAAATAAAATACGTATATCAAGCCAGGACAGGATCACCAATGCGCTGTTCATCCTGATAGCGGTTCTAATGATAGCTATGGTAATATATCCGCTGTGGTTCGTAATAATCGCATCATTTTCCAATCCGGCGGATGTAGCCACAGGTAAGGTATGGCTGTGGCCCAGGAAAATAGATCTTAGAGGCTACAGAGAATTATTCAAACAGGATACCATCTGGCACAGCTACTTAATGACAATAATTTATACAGCAGTGGGCACTTTAATAGCCCTGGGCGTTAATATCCCTGCGGGTTATGCCATGTCCCGCAAGGATATGTACGGAAGAAAATATATAAATGTCTTTTACCTGATTCCCATGTTTGTAAACGGCGGACTGATTCCCACCTATCTGGTGGTCAAGAACTTCGGACTGCTGGATTCCTTCTGGGTTATGGTACTGCCATTTTCCGTATCTATATATAACATCATTGTTGCCAGAACTTTCTTTTCATCATCCCTTCCTGAGTCGCTGTGGGAGGCTGCACAGATTGATGGCTGCGGTACTATAAGGTTTTTCCTGACCTTCGCCGTGCCTCTTTCCAAGGCCGTTCTTGCGGTAATTGCTCTCTGGACAGCCGTTGGACTTTGGAACCAGTGGTTCAACGCTCTTATCTATCTGTCCAGTGAGTCACTGCAGCCGCTGCAGCTGCTTCTTAGGAGGATCCTTATATCCAACCAGTCGCTGCTGGGTGCCGCTACCGGCGAAATGGCCAATGAGCTCAGACAGATGTCCGATATGATGAAATACGGTTCAATTGTGATTTCTACACTGCCTATCATGTGCCTCTATCCCTTCCTTCAGAAGTACTTTAATCAAGGGGTAATGATCGGTGCAGTGAAAGAATAAAGTAAAGGTAAAAATAAAATTAGTGTAACAAAACTAGTGTAAAAGAAAAGGAGAGGTGTATGTTGAAAACAAGTGTTAAAAAGGGGATTAGCATGTCAATGGCAGCTGCAATGGTTGCCGGAGCTTTGGCTGGCTGTGGCAGTCAGAATACAGCCGATGCGGCTAAAGGACCAAGCGCAGAAGGAAGCACAGAGTACACCGTTGCGGCAGTACGATGGGCTGATTGGGGAGAGGACTACCATGTTGGATTCCCGGATAAGGCAGCAGCCGATGCCGGCATCACAGTAAATTGGGAGACCATTCTCAATGCTGACTGGGGCGATAAGAGAGCCGTATATCTGGCAGGTGGAGATCTTCCGGATGCATTTATGGGTTCTATCTGTTTCACAGAGGCTGATGTAACTTCAAATCCCGGAACATTCATCGCAATTGATGACTATATTGACGAGTACATGCCTAACTTCAAGGCTATTCTTGATTCAGATCCTACAATGAAGGCTCTTGCAACATCTGCAGACGGTCACATTTACGGACTTCCTTCCAAGAAGCCTTGCCGTCCCACAATTGCAAACCAGATGTTCATCAACCAGACATGGCTTGATAACTTAGGCCTTCAGATGCCTACAACCTATGAAGAGTTCGAGGAAGTTTTAAGAGCATTCAAGGAGCAGGATGCCAACGGCAACGGAGATCCTAATGATGAAATTCCTTACGGAAGAGGAATGGCTGATTCAGCTATGTTCTTCATGCTTCCTTTCGGAACAACAATCGGTGCCGACAACACATATCAGATGACAATCAAGAATGACAAGCCCGTATTTATCCCTACATCAGATGAGTACAAGGCCGGTATTGAGTGGATGAATAAGTGCTACGAGGAAGGTCTCATCGATCCTGAGCTCTTCACAGAGGATGACTCTATGCGTGATGCTAAGCTTCAGGGAGAGACAGCAATCGTAGGCTGCGCTCCCGGATGGACAGCAGACGCTGTATTTGCAGGAAACGGAAGCCAGTATGTAGCTCTTCCCGCACTTGCAGGTCCTGACGGACAGAAGTATGTTTCATCAGATCCTGAGCACTGGAACTACTCAAGATGTGAGTTCATGGTAACAGCTGACTGTGCTAACCCTGGTCCCCTTCTTGCATGGGCTGACAGCTTCTACACAGATGATGCTTCAATCCAGAACTTCTATGGACCTTTTGACACAGCTATTTCCAAGGATGATGCCGGCAACTACACAGTTCTTGAGCCCAACGACGGCAACTCTGCTGATACCTTTGCATGGATCAAGTCTCTTCGTGACTTCGGACCTAAGTACGTAAAGGACGGCTTCAACTCCAAGGTTTCATACGCAGGAGAAAACGGCGACGCTGCTAAGCTTGCCCTTGATGGAGAGATGGCTCAGTTTGCTAAGCCCGCTTATCCTAACGTATCCTACACAGTTGACCAGATCAACTCTCTTACAACTCTTTATACCGACATCAACAGCTATGTTGCTTCTATGCAGGCTACATGGGTAACCGAGGGCGGCGTTGAAGAGCAGTGGGATAGCTACATCGATCAGCTTAAGACCATGGGATATGATGATTTCATGACTATCGAGACTGATGCTTACAATACCTACAAGTCCAATCAGTAATTAAAACAATCTCATAGGCATAATTTAGAGGGCAGGGGCTAGAAGGCACCTGCCCTTTTTCTACTAAAGGAGACACCATGAAACGTAAGATGATAATACTTATCTGCATGTTGGCACTATGCCTGGGGGCAGGGGGACTGGCGCTTACTCTGACCTCCTTCGGGGCATCCGGATTTGAGAGCCGAGAGGCCATGCACTATGGCGGGACCACCACCTTTTCTCTGTTTTCAGATAAGGATACTCGGGTAAAAATAAAAGCGTCTAAATCACCTGGCAGCGGAGCAGAACTTTTTGTAAACGGACAGGATAAGGGCGAATACACGGGCGGCTACGTGACAGTGGAGCTTAACAGAGGCGTTAACTCTGTGGCCTTTAAGATAGATGGGAAGGAAAGTCCTGAGGTCAGCCTCTATGTTAAGGGTATAGCCAAGCATGAAGAGGCAGGAGCACCTCTTTTGTATGACAGATATGAAGCGGAGGACTTAAAGACTGATGGATTGGTGGCAGAGAAGGATAGGGAATATCATTCTATCGCAGCTGAGGCTTCAGGCAGATCATATGTGGAATTAAATGAAAAAGGTCAGAGCCTAAGCTTAACTCTGGAAAATCCTGCAGATGCCCTGGTGATCAGATACTCAATCCCCGATAGCCCCGATGGAAAAGGCATTGATGACAGGCTTTTGATCTTGGCAGAAGGGGACGAATATACATGCGATATCACTTCAGAATTTGCCTGGGTGTACGGGAATTTTCCCTGGAACAATGATCCTTCCACAGCCAAAGTGGAGGCGGCTCATGTATTTTTTGACGAAATGAGGATAAAGCTTGATAAGACCTATCCTGCGGGGACAGACATAACGGTTAAGTTCCCGGAAGATGCGGTATCCGATTCTCTCATCATAGATCTGGTGGAGGCAGAGGATATCCCGGAAGCGCTGCCCATACCGGCGAATGCCCTGAGCGTGACTGACTTTGGAGCAGTTGCAGACGACAATACAGATGATGCTGACGCAATAGCTGAGTGCATCAAGGAGGCAGCAGCTCAGAAGAAAGAAGTATATATCCCCGCGGGAGATTTCCTTATTAAGGACAAGCAGTACATAAGGGGAATCACTATCTCTTATCCCGATACGGTGATAAGGGGAGCCGGTATGTGGTATACGAATCTCTACGGAGATGCTGCAGGTTTTCTTATAATGGCTGAAAACGTGGGACTCTATGATTTCTCTCTCTCTGGTACTGTGAGCCAGCGCTTGGATTCCATTGATCCACCTGCTATAAATCTCACAGACAACACCAAGAGAAGAAACGGTGCCACCATGCAGAATCTCTGGATAGAGCATTTTAAGCTGGGAACATGGTCAAACACCACCATGGGAGTGCGCATTGCGGGCTGCAGGATCAGAAACACCCTGGCTGATGGCATTAATCTATGCGGCGGAAGCAGCCACTGCATGATTGAATACAATGACCTGAGAAATACCGGCGATGACGGCATTGCCTGCTGGAGCAAGGGAGTTGTGGATGAGGACAACAAGATAAGGCACAATACCGTGGCACTGCCCTGGCTTGCCAACCACATAGCTCTCTACGGCGGCAAGGATATCATTGTCGAGAATAACTATTTGACTGACAGTATCCACAACGGAGGCGGAGTCAATATAAGCACTAATTTCAATCCTCAGGATTTTGAGGGGCAGATTCTGGTGCAGGGAAATGTAATAGAAAGATGCGGCTCCATGAACAATGATGCAGGAGGAATAAACGGTGGCATCTGGATCAATTCCGTTGATGGAAAAAAGATTGATGCAGATGTCAGGATCGTGGGAAATGCTATAAGTGGCAGCACCTATTCCGGCATCTCTTTTATCCACGGCGGACCTGTTACGGGCATGGTTATAGAGAATAACAGGATTTCCGAATCTGCTACCTATGGCCTGGAAGTTCTTGAAGGCTGTAAGGGACAGGTACAGTATAAAGGAAACGAATTTAAGGATAACGGAACAGGTGAGATCATAAATCACGGGGGAGAAGAGTTCGTTTTGAATTAAAATTCGCAAAAATGCTTGGATCGGTTTTAGAAAAGATTAAGAAATAGTAATTTTCAGGGCATGAAAAATTTTAAAAATTTTATAACCGGTGCAACATTTTATATTTCTCATCTGTATATAGAGTAGAACAGCAAAAAACTACT
>JAEEGL014343699.1_pt1 | contig 17790 bp, 11 predicted proteins | sample 9134231 | NCBI WGS metagenome assembly JAEEGL01 (sample SAMN16246548, study PRJNA631951) | gut metagenome | biome: gut microbiome; feature: rumen; material: fiber-attached | host: Bos | place: Iran: Karaj | collected 2018-10 | reverse complement strand
CGGACCCTCCGGCAAGCGACCCGTCAGATACCGAAGAAGATGAAGAAACCGATCCCACACCTCCGGAACCTATGTACGTTGAGATCACCACTCGGACATATACGATCTCCTATAATGGCGAGGCGTATTTCGGCGAAGAGTTTTTCGGCATCAGCGAGGAACAGAAAACCCTTGCCTCTTATTACGCGCAGAACCTTTCTATTCTGCTGCATGACGGCAGTTACCAGGTGCTATCGCTTTCAGACTTTAACGACCTGGGCATATCCTATGACGGCATTGTGTTTACAGATGGTTCGACCCAGGTCGTGTACTACAATCAGATGGATGAACGTTGGAAAGACCTTCCCTATGGGACGGATGATATCGGCCACTACGCCTGCGGTCCGACCGCGATGGCCATTGTGGTATCCAGCCTGACGATGGAGGCGGTTGACCCGCCGCACATGGCACAGTGGGCGTATGAAAACGGTCATTGGTGCAGCAAGAGCGGCTCCTATCATTCCGTTGTCCCCGGCGCTGCAGCAGCATGGGGGCTCCGCTGCGAAGCGTGTTCCCGCGACGACCCACAAAAACTGGTTGACGCACTTGCGTCCGGGAAATTGGTCGTGGCAATCATGGGTCCCGGACACTTCACCAGCAGCGGCCATTTTATCGTCCTTCGCGGCGTAACTGCTGAGGGCAAAATCCAAGTTGCCGATCCAGTGAGTTATTCTCGGTCAGAGGAAGAATGGGATCTGTCCATCTTTCTGGAAGAAGCAAGCCGGTATGCGGTCAACCGTTCGCCTTTCTGGATCATAGATAGCTAAGGAGTTGAGAGATGGCATACAAAATCGAAGAACAGGATGTTTACTACATCCCGGCAAACTTTCTGACAAGCGGAACTCTGTTCGGAGGCAGGATACGGATGCGGAATGCGGTTGAGGCGATTATTCTCGCTCTTCTTACCGGCATTCCGCTTTTTCGTATGGCGGCACCTCTGATGACCAGGATCATACTGCTTTGCCTCATTACACTTCCGCTCAGCATTTTCGGCATCGTAGGTTTTGACGGTCTCTCCCTTTCTGAGTTCGCCGTCAACTGGATGAAGTGGCTGGTTCATCGTCGTATCCTCTATCGTTCTGACGTAGAGCTTCCCGTTGAGAAAAGAGATGTCCGAAGAAAGCACGGCAAAAGACGCGCAAAAGTACAGCGTCACAATCCGCCCGAGGAACTCGGAATCAAGGTCAGCACCCGCAAGTTTTCTTCCAGCAAGAGCGTTCTTGCACTAAAGGACAAGTTTCCTGGCTTCCCTTCCACGGCTCGAAATCAAGAGGCCGGAATCATGAGGAAGCCCGTTCCAAAAGCAGAGGACTTCATTCCGGTTAAAGACATCCGAAATGGGATCATTGAGACCACGGACGGCAGGTTCATTAAGATTCTCGAAGTCGAACCCATCAATTTTCTTCTCCGCAGCACCCGCGAACAGAAGAACATCATTTCTTCCTTTGCAAGCTGGATGAAGATATCCCCGGTGAAGGTTCAGATAAAGGTACTGACGAAGAAGGCAGATATCAGCAAGCACTTGAACGCGATCGAAAAAGACATGGAAGCTGAGACCAACGAGAAATGCCGTGAGCTTCAGATGGACTACTACCATTTGATTCAGACCATCGGCTCTCGGGAGGCAATCACACGTCGGTTCTTATTGGTTTTCGAATACGAGGCGATCAACAATCGGAAGCCGGATTACGCCGAGATTATCTCGACGTTGGAAACTGCCGCGCAGACGGCGAAGCAGTATCTGCTTCACTGTGATAACTCTCTCGTAGTGCATGACAGTGAAAACTCGTTTCTCGTGGAGATCCTCTATACGATTTTTCAGCGTTCCACCTGCGAAAAGCGTTCCGTGGGACAGCGGGTTCGACAGTTACAGGCAGTGGCCGAAGATCCTTCGCAGCCTGTTGATCTTCGAAGTGTCCTGGCACCGGAGAGCATCGACCTGACTCACGGGGGTTACGTGGTGATGGACGGAATATACCATGCGTTTCTCATCGTTCCGTCAGCCGGGTATAACCCGCGTGTTACCGCTGGCTGGACCAGCATACTGATCAATGCCGGCGAAGGGATCGATGTGGATTTCTTTTTTGAACGAGAACCGAAGGAACGGATCCAGTCGAAACTTGGCCAGCAGATCCGTATCAATCGAAGCAGAATCAAGGATGCCTCCGATACGAATTCGGATTTCGATGATATTGAGAGCGCAATACAGTCCGGTTATTATCTCAAAGAAGGTCTTTCCCACTACGAGGATTTTTACTACATGAACACCCTCGTGACAATCACAGCGGACACGCTCGAAGACTTGGAATGGCGGATCGCCGAAGTGCATCGCCTGGCAGTCTCTCAGGACATGGATCTCAGGCTTTGCCGCTTCAATCAGGAGCAGGCACTGGTATCTGTTCTGCCTCTCTGCAAACTGGATAAGCGGCTCTTCGAGAGCAGCAAAAGGAACCTGCTCACATCTTCCGCAGCAAGCTGTTACCCTTTTACCAGCTACGAAATGTCTGATGAAAACGGTATTCTGTTGGGCGTGAATCAGCACAATAACAGTCTCGTGATCGTGGACATTTTCAACAGCCGCGTTTACAAAAACGCAAACATGGTACTTCTGGGCACAAGCGGTGCGGGCAAGACCTTTACTCTCCAGCTGATCGCCCTGCGAATGAGGCGAAAAGGGACTCAAGTATTCATTATCGCGCCCCTGAAGGGCCATGAATTTCTTCGGGCCTGCCGCAACATCGGCGGCGAGTATATCTCCATCAGTCCCGGCTCCAGGCAGTGCATCAATATCATGCAGATCCGAAAGCAGGACATGCGGGCAAATGAGCTCATTGATGGGGTCGCTAATGACAATTCCATTCTTGCCCGCAAAATACAGCAGCTTCATATTTTCTTCTCTCTGCTCATTCCGGACATCACCCACGAAGAGCGCCAGCTTTTGGATGAAGCTCTGATAAAGGCCTATGCGGACAAGGGCATTACCCACAGCAATGAATCGCTCTCCGACCCGGACGCTCCGGATCGATATCGGGAGATGCCTCTGCTCGGCGACGTCCACAAAATTTTAATGCAATCTCCGGACACCAGACGGATGGGCAACATCCTCAACCGTCTCGTCAACGGTTCCGCCAAGACCTTCAACCAGCAGACGAATGTGAATCTGGATAATCCATACACGGTGCTGGACATATCTGAACTGACCGGAGAACTGCTTCCTGTCGGTATGTTCGTCGCCCTGGACTATGTCTGGGACAAGGCGAAAGAAGATCGCACAAAGGAGAAGGCCATCTTCATTGATGAGGCCTGGGAACTGATCGGAGCGGATGAAATGAACGCCTCCTCCCCTATCGGCACAGGCAAGGCCCTGGCTGGTGAATGGGTCCAGGAGATTTTCAAGACCATCCGCGGTTACGGCGGCGCTGCAATCGCTGCCACGCAGGACATCGGGGACCTGGACCGAAGCAGGACCGGCAAGGGCATTCTCAATGTCGCAAAAACGAAAATCATTCTGAACCTTGAAGATGACGAAGCCCGACGTGTCCAGGACAATCTGCATCTGACTGACGCTGAAATCATGTCCATCACCCGTTTTGAGCGCGGACACGGTCTGATTTCCACGAATTCAAATCACATCACAGTTTCCTTTCAATCCTCACCCCTGGAGAAGCAGCTGATTACCACAGACCGTCTGGAACTGAACCAGATCGTATCGGAACGGATGCGGGAAACTACGTATAACGTAGACTCACAAGAACGTTGAGCGAGCCACTTTTACATTAGCTCTACGCTAATTGTAAATCGGATCAAAGTCTACGCAAAACGCATTCTTTAATCAACGCAGGAGGTCAAAATGCCCTTTTCCAAAGATTTTAAAGGTCAGGAACTAACGGTGCTCATTCGGCTGCTCACTATTTTTGGCGTCGTGGAACACCGTCAGTTACGGATGCTTCTCAATTATCTGAATGACAGCGATTATGGCAAGATTCTCTCAGCCCTCAAACGTGAAGGTCGGGTTTATATTTCTCCTGACAACCGATACGTTTCTTTGAGCAAATACGCCATGAATCATAGCAGAAAGCAGGACTCCATTTGTACTTTCTGGGCATTTATCCACCTGAAAAACAGGGTCAAGGACTTCTGCGCCAGTGAGCCGCCTTCGATATTGACTTTTTCGTCTGGAATAGCCGATTTTGACCTTGTTCCAGGCAGCAAACAAAACATCGCTGCGATCAATGCGCAGGCTGATGTTATTTCCGCTGCTACCACCCGGTTCATTGTTGTAAGCAGTCTGGATGAAAAGGATGCCCTGGAGCCAAGGCCTGATAAGGACTACCTGGTGCTGATAGATCAAGATCATGTCAGCAACATCTATGCTTTATAGGAGGAATAATGGAAAACCCCATATACATTAAAACCATGGAGCAGACTGCTGCGAACTTCTCTGAGCTTAACACTGAACTGAGCAACATCGCAAAAAAGATGAAGAGCATAGAGTTATATAACCCGCAGACGCAGCTGTTCAGTCTTGTCCGCATTGCCGAACCGAATACAGTTCAATTGAGGAATCTGGCTGCCAGGACGGTAGTTGGAGATTCCACGTTGTTTAACAGCGAAGTATCGAATATCCTTGGCATTTCCGTTGAAGAAACCCATGATTGGATCAAAATCATCGTTCCGGCAATTCTTCCGAAGAGAAACCAACGTGACAGTCAAGCATTCCTGGCGGTGCCTCTGAGGAATGCGTTGCGAGATTTCCTGAACAAGAACCCCATGGAGCGGTTTTACAAGTGCGCGATTTGCATAGTCCATCAATACGATGTTGCTCTTGGCACGATGCGCATCCGTGACTACGATAACATCGAAACGAAACGCTATCTTGATGTGATAGAGGCGTTTCTCCTCACCAATGACGGCGGGCTTTTGTGTACTGTGCTTCAGTGTACGGAAGTAACTTGCAAAGATGCGACGGAGTTTTACCTGATGCTCCCGGAAACCCTACCCAAATGGCTTCAAAACCGGCCGAAAAATCCTACCGATTTCTGCTGAAGAAAACATGCCAAATTAGGTAGCTTTTTTGCGGGGCACTGCTGACTTGGATATGGGGCTGCAGATTCTGGTAGGAATTTGGGGCTCCGTTCTAACCTGGTGTTCTTTGTCACGTTAGCGAGCGAGCAGTTTTGAACGGTTTTTCGGGCAGTCAAATCAGTCTGGCCAGTCAAATCAGTCCGGCGTTACGTTCTCAGATTACTAGCCCATCAGATTGGCATTTCAAAGAATGGAGGTTCGATATGACAGACAAAACCGACAGAATGCTGGAGTTACTGACCTTCATTGGGTACTCGGTCGAGTTTCCTCCGGCGCTGGCAAAACGAATCAGCGGACATCCGGAGTGGAATCGTCATGTGATGTATCGGGCGATCCGAGAGGAGTACGTTTCGGTATATCGCAAAGCAGGAAAGAGATATGTGATCAAGTCTCTGAATCTGACCGACAAAGGGCTCAAGTACATTGAGAGAAGGGATCCGGAATCTCTGGCAATGATCTATTCCAGAAGGGATTCTATAGGTCCGATATATAAGTCGAATACGGACAAGCTGAATAGACTTCATGCGATTGCGATCGGAATGGTGATGGCTCACGCTGCGGGCGCAGCAATCTTTCCAAGTGAAAAGCCTTCTCTGATGAAATGGGATGGGTATAGTGGGAAACTCGCGCCAGATCCGTCAGTCGCGTATTACTACTCCCCCCAGGAAATTCGCGCAGCACTCCTGGAGGTGGATGACTTAACGACCGTTAAGGGTGCTCGTCTCATAGGCATTATCGTACGCGGTCATCGCTGTCATTGCATGTACTACACCGGCAAGTCTCGCATGTTCTGGATGCGTCTTTCCGAAGAGAATTATGCATCTTCCGTCATGTCGCTCTTAAATGTACGCTCTTTCAAGGTGACTACACTAACCCAGATCATCGTTGGATACAACATGGCATTAGCTGCCAAACTCTGCAGAAGTCCGAATCCCTTTGGGGATCGCTTCTTCAAGGTTTCCAATTTCTTCGATGCCTGCAATTATCTCACGGATAATATTGAAGGAGATGACCTGCTCCGCCTGATCACGAATCCGGAGCAGGCGCTGGAATTCAACCGTCGGATCCTGGCCCCGTATGCCCCGCCGAGAATAACGACCCGGGAGTACGACGCAGTGGAGCTCCAATCCAATAGGCCGGTAATTCTGAATTACACCTGCGATCTGATTCAGCTGACACTTGCCCGTTCGTCACCTAATGGCTTCGATGGAGGACCTATAATGCTTTGTTTCGATTATCAGGTTCAGACCGTGCAGAACATTCTGGGGGCGTCCGTTGAGGTTCGACCCATTCTGAAGGAGTAAGGTATGAATCGGAGAAAACTCAAACTCATTCTGAGCCTTGTGATCCTGACGCCCTGCATTCTTTTCAGCACCGGCGTGATTGCTCAGTTCATAATCAACATCAACGCATGGAAGGCAGCCGGCAGCGATTATCGCGTATCCCCCGGTCTGCCTTCTCTTGAGATTACCGCTGTTCTGCGGGCACTAATCCACTTCCCCGAGAATCTCATTGCTCTCGTCATCATCGCTGTGGGACTCTTCATTCTCATCGTATTCGGACTCAGGATCGGATGGGGCGGGAACGGAACAACGGACTCTGACCGGCATCTGACAGTCTCAGGCTCAGGCAGTTACGGAACGGCAAGCTTTATGGATTCCAAAGAGAGCGAAAGCTGCTTTGACATCACTACCGCGAAGAAAACCAGCCAGGACATACTGGGCATGAGGGAAGACGGCAAAGTTCTAACGCTGCCAGCAGACACCCGATTAAACAGCAACCTGGCCGTTTGCGGCGCCAGCGGAACAGGCAAATCCAGATCCATATCCCGCAACCTCATCTTTCAGGCGGCCAGACGCGGTGAGTCCATCATCGTCACTGACCCAAAGAGTGAGCTCTATGAATCCATGAGCCGATACCTGAGAGATCAGGGCTATGAAGTCCGCGTCTTCAATCTCGTGCAGATGGAACACAGTGACAGTTGGAACTGCCTTGATGAAGTTGGTTCCAGCGAATTGATGGCTCAGACTTTCGCTGACGTTGTTCTGCAAAACACCAGCGGCGACAAGAAAGATCCATTCTGGTTCAATGCCGAACTGAATCTTCTGAAAGCTCTGGTTCTGTATGTTTCTTTGGAGCTTCCGCCTGAGCAGCGCAATCTCGGTACTGTTTATGATCTTCTCTGCAACGAAACAGAGCGCAGTCTCTCCATAATTATGGAGAGCATACGCCGCGAACACACCAACAAATTCACAGGAGAGGTGCTACCGCCATCGCCGGCATCCGCTCCGTTTGCGATCTTCAAGCAGTCTTCCGAGACCGTTCGCTCCAGCGTGATCATCGGCCTCGGCAGCAAGCTCGCAATCATGCAGTCGAAGCAGGTTCGAGACATCACATCATATCATGAAATTGATCTTGAGCTGCCAGGCAAGAAAAAGTGCGCATACTTCTGCGTGGTATCCGACCAAGACAGTACGTTCGACTTTCTGAGCAGTCTCTTTTTCTCTTTCCTGTTCATAAAGCTAATCCGGTATGCGGATGGCTATTGCGAGAACGGCGTATTAAACCCAAAGGTCAAATTCATCCTTGACGAGTTCCCCAACTGCTGCCTCATCCCGGACTTCACGAAAAAATGCAGTACGATACGATCACGAGGGTGTTCCGTTGCAGTCTTTTTTCAGAACGTGGGTCAGATGAAGAATCGATACCCTAATGATCAATGGCAGGAGATCCTCGGTGCCTGTGATTCAACTGTCTTTCTGGGGTGTACGGACATACTCACAGCAGAATACATCAGTGATCGCATCGGTGTCGCCTCCGTTGAAGTGGAAGGCACAATGCGAGAGCTGAACACTTTGCATATCAGCAATTACACCCCGCGATTCCGCAAGACCAATTCCCTGGGTAAACGCCAATTGCTTACTCCGGATGAGGTTCTGCGAATGCCTCCGGATCAGGAACTGATCTTTATTCGAGGTCAGAAAGTAATGCGTGCCAAGCGCTTCGACTATTCCCTCCATCCGGATTACAAAAAGCTGAAAAGCGAAAAGGCGATCACCTATGAGCCCGACTGGGAAACCAGGAGGGCTCATTCTGCTGCCGCCTTCTCGCATTCAGATAACTCATTGCCACAAAAGCTGCCTAAGCCAAATCGCGGTCAGTCGAAACCACCTGAGCCTGCGAAATCTCCAGTCAGCCTTAAGTGCGTCAATGAAAACGACATCTTTTAGAAAGGAGTTTTTCAAATGCCCAGAAAAAAAGCAGAGCCCGATCCCGTTCAGGATGAGAATGCTCAGGATGAAGTGGTTTCTGAGGTGGAATCCAAAGAGCCTACCGACGAGACCTCTCCCACTCCTCGTCCGCCCCGGCGCAGGATCTCCGAAGACAGCAACATTTTGGCGCTCAGCGACGAAGAAATCGGATTCACCGCAGAGGACTCCGAAGATGCGAAGTGGGGATATCTGGCCGGTGCCGTCAGACGTCGACAGATTCTTACGGGCATCGTCAGCAACGTCGTATCCCTGGAATCCGGGAACCATGCGTGTGCCGTCGATTTCGAAGGTATGCGTGTTCTGATTCCGCTCCGGGAAATGACCCTCAGAGAGTGGCCGGAAGATGAACTTGCTCCGGATTCGGTACAGATCTTTATGCAGAGAATCCTCGGCGCAACTGTAGATTTCATTCCGGCGGCCGTCGATATCCGCAACCGCGCCGCGGTAGGCAGTCGAAAAGCGGCTTTGATCCAGCGCCAGAAACAGTATTACGAAACGGAGCGGGTCAAACCCGGAATTCTGGTCGCATGCCGTGTACTGGCGGTAGGCAACAATGCGATGACCGTTGAAGCCTGCGGAGTGGATACGCAGATCTATGCGCGCGACGTATCGTGGGAATGGTTCTCTGATATCACCGACCTGTACGGCACCGGTGACCTGGTCATCGCCAAAGTCATGGACGTGCAGAAAGATGAAGAAACCGGCCTCTATTCCGTGGCCTTGTCCATCAAGGCAGCTTCGGAGCATTCCGACAAAGCAGCCTTCAAGACAATCGTTCCCAACTCGAACTACTTCGGAGAGGTCACCGGAGTAAAAAACGGGACCTTCTTTGTGCGCCTCCAGTCCGGAGTCAATGCGAAGACGAGAATCTATCGCAGCAAGGACTATCCTTGCAAGCATGATACCGTAAGTTTCCGGGTCATCCACCTCGATGAAGAGCATCTGGTTGCAAACGGGTTCATCACCCGAATCATTAAGCGGCACAACAGATTGAGGTGAGCCATGTTCATGGAAGACAGATACCGGGAGCGGTTGAATGACCACTGCCGGGAGGTCATCCACGAGTGCCTTAATATCGTCGAAATGTATGGCGACACTTACGTCGCCATACACCGCGATGAGGACGGAGAGTGTGTGATCCTCGTTACCGTACTGAGAACTTTGCCGCTGATGTCTATCATTGTGGCGGACAAGCTTGATTTTGAGAAGCGAAACGATCATTCGCTTCTCTTTGCGCTTAATGACCTGAACACCAGCTCTGTGACCGGATGGCACTCTGTCCGCCTCTCGGATAACAGTATGATCTATATGTACAGGCAGAGCGTCCTGCTTTCGATGGATATCTCCTACGAATTGTTATTCCCTCTTTTGAAGGAGAGCATCAGCGAATACAAGACAGGCAAAAGCCGCATTACGAAAAGCGGTACCCCGACCGACCCGGTCGCTTAACCGCTGGAAAGGAAAACTGATGAAAAAGCGAATCCTCCCCTTTATGCTCGTGTTGATCCTGAGCTTTTCTCTCTGGCTCACTGCGGGCGCGGTATCTTACATCCCTGATGATGTGACTTACCAGAACCTGAACGGACAGCAGTTCGCCATCAAGACTTATACCCTGCTGCCCGATCAGAATCCGGCAGAGCTCATCGAAGATGACTTCGATTACGCCGGCTATCGCTACGCTTACGCGGACATCGTCAAAGAGGAGCTGACGTTCAGTACGCAGCATCAGCACAAGGAGATCATTACAGTTGAAACTGAAACCAAAGCCCTCGAAGATATCCTCGCTATGCTGGAGCCCACCATCAATTTCGATGACGGTGTTTCCCAGGGTGTTCTGACTCTCGACCACAATTCTCTCTCGACGGAAGTCGCGGGCTATACGAGCGGGAGCTACACCGTGACCGCGACCCGCAATTACACCGGTCTGGACCGCAACGACTCCTCCTACATCGACAAAACCGTCGATAAGGATGGGCGCACGCTCAGCCTGAGCAACGTGGTCTGGTCCGTGGAAAGCACGACTCTGGTCGGTGACGAACTGATCGCGGCCTCATACAGTGCGGTTGCGACTTACAGCGGCACCGCCTATTACAACCAGGCGACCGGGTATATCACCACCGCTGAGTACAACGGCATCGTGACTTCCTCCGGAATCTCCGGAATCCGCTATACAGTCACCTACGTCGGAACCTTGATCGAGCCCGAGGCTACGCCCGCCCCGGACGTTGTCAGGGATCTCGTTGAGGAACCCGAAAACCCTTCCAGCCTGAGTCCGATCCCTTTTATCATCCTCGGCGCAGTGATTATTGCTGCCGGTCTGTTGTTATTCCTGTTTCTTTTCCGTAAGAACACTACAGTATACAGCGGAAATGACAGTGGATTCGAAATGATCGGCAGGCTCCGCCTGGACCCGAAAAAGCCTGAGATCAATATCGATCAGCTCAAGCAGGCCCAGGGCAGCATGATTGCTGTCGAAATCACCGGTGCCATCGCCCGCCGACTCTTTGGTTCGTCCGTCATCGTCCATAATCATGGCCGGACCCTGAAGCATACCGTTGGAGAAACGAACTCTGCTTCCTACTGGTTTAAGCTGAACGTCTCTGACGCGGCGGACGATTATGAGGAGGTGTCGGAGGAATGAAAAAGTTTCTCTTTACCTGTCTCGCGGTCTTCATGCTCGCTTCCACGATCGTCAACGCTGGCGCGGCCGATTATGAGTTCGTCACCGCCGGGACTACGGCTTACTACGGCAGCACGGAGTACAGTGACTATTACGACAGCGCGTATAACTACGGCGGCATGAACGCCATCGACTTCGATATCCCCCAGATCCATTACGGACTTGGTCAGGAGTTCCTGGAGTCTTCGCTCCTCAACCCCTTTCTGATCAGCGGCGTCCAGTACGGACTGCAAAGTCCCGGAGCGGGAACGACCGAAGCGGTTAACTATCCCGCTTCGAAATCCGGATCCCTCGCAGTCAGCATTGACGGAGCGCCCGTCAGCATCACCTATACACCTGCCGTAACGATTAAGGATCTGACTCGCAGTGACGGCAGCATTGGAACGGTATCCATTTCGAGCGTCGGCTTGCAGGCTTCCGTTTACGAAGGCGCAACCAACGAATCCATGGCCAAGGGTGCCGGTCACTATGAATCCACAAGCTGCTGGAACGGAAACATCGGTCTCTTCGGCCACAATCGTGGTTCTTCTCCCTACTTTGCTAAGCTGAAGGACGTGGCCATCGGGGACATCGTATGTTACGAAACGAATCAGGGTACACGGAATTATCAGGTCGCCTTTATCGGAACCATCTCCTACACGGACCACACCTATCTCAACGAAATGGGAGACAACCGAATCACGCTGACGACCTGCATCGCAAACCAGCCCTCTCTGCGTCTGTGTGTTCAGGCAGTAGAGATCAAATAATATATGTGTATGGAGGAAAACAAATGAACAGGAACATGAGCCGCTCCCGCAATCGCGAACAGCGCACCAAGCCCAGTCAGAACAATCCCCTGACCGTGACCCTCAGTCTGAATCGAAAGGACCGCGAACGCTTGGATACGCTTCTGCGGGAAAGCAATTTCAGCTGTGAGGACATCTTCCGGATCGGTTTGGATGATCTCAGTGCCTGACCTAATCAGATACTGCCGTATGTAAACGCAGAGAGTGCTGGCAACATCTATCTATTGCGAGGTGAACAAATTGAAAAAGCGCATGTCTTTTATCTGTGGTTTTCTCATCGGCAGTTTTCTGTTCGGCGGCAGCATCGCCTACGCAGCCGGCATTCTCGCCGAGCACAGCTCGCATCGTGTGTACGTGGACGGAAACGAGATTGAGCTGGAGGCGTATGTGATCGAGGGGAACAACTACGTCAAGCTCCGGGATGTGGGTGAGGCTGTGGGCTTCAACGTCTGGTGGAACGAAGAAAACCGTTCCGTACAGATTCAAAGCGACCAGCCCTATACCGGCGAAAAGCCTGCGGAGGACATTCCCACAGCCATAGTTCGTCTGCTCAACGATTATCGGGCAGAGCACGAACTGAAGGAAGTGACCGTCAGTGAGGTCCTGACCAATGCGGCTCAGGATTATGCCGCAACGAAGCCTCAAGCCCATGATCTCAGCTTATCCTGCTCTCTCCGGGCTCAATACGGTTGTGAGCACGGTGTTGGAGAAAACATTTCTTGGGGCGGTGCCAGAGCAACCGCTGAGGATATCTTCCAGGGGTGGGTAAACTCTCCCCCCCACCAAAAGGCTCTGTTATACCAAGATGCAGATACAGTCGGCATTGGATACTACACAGAACAAGGTGCCTACTACTGTGTCCTGCTCATCGGCGACTGTGGCTTGGAATCCGAGTTTTTCGGCAACGGCCACAAGTAAAACTCCATACCATCACCACACCGGCGGATACCGAAAAGGGTATCCGCCGAATCTTTTAGAAAGGAAATCGTCTATGAAAACGAAACTTCTCGCTATTCTTCTCGTGATCATCTGCGTGGCGGGGATTCTTCCCCTGTCCGCGATGGCAGCAGAAAACGAAACGATCCAGCTGACCGACTATGTCTACACCGGCCTCAGCTATTCTTCGGCTTCGCTGGGCAGTTCTGCGGTCCATCCCATGTGGTTTAGCTATAACGGCGGAGCCGAAGGCTTCTGCGCCGATCACGGCAAGGGCATGGGTACCTCCCTGATCGGTCAGACCTACGGGAATCGGATCCAGGTCACAGATCCCACCGTTCTTCTGTTCATGGCCTATTACTACAGCCATACAACGAACTCCTTTACGGGCAACGCTACAGCCATGGGCCTGAACACCCCTTGGGACGGTGAGTACACCTACCTCATGAACGCATGGGTCCAGGCCATTGTCTGGCGCTACCGCACCGGGACTATGTCCAATCCGGTTATCGCCGCCGCTGAGGAACTCCGGGATATCTACAGGGGTCTGAAGGGCGCCTGGTCAACTTCCATCGACGATCCGATGCCCGGCAGCTCCGCCTCCTACAGGGAGTTTACCCAGAGCATCTTCGATCAGGGCACGTCCACCTGGGGCACGGCGGAAGCGTATATCTACGCATTTACCGGCGCCGGAAGCGTGGAGCATCCTGCCTATACCGTTCAGAGCATTATCGTCGGCAGTGTGGACAATAGAACTACGGAAATACCGGAAACCTATGCCCTTACGGTCCGCAAAGTAGACTCTTCAAATGCGAACAACACACTCTCCGGCGCTAAGTTCTACGTGGAAAAAGTCAGCACAAACCTGAGCTGGAACATTGTCACCGGTTCTGACGGCACTTATACGCTCAACGATCTCGAACCCGGCACCTACGCTGTGACCGAAACTGAAGCCCCTGCGGGCTACGCCATTGACAATGCAGGCCCGCAGTACATCACGCTGCCCAGCAACGGGTCCAACACCATAACCGTCACCTTTAAGGACTCTCCTGACATCCCTCCCAGCGGAAGCATCCGCAAGGTGGACAAGGATCATCCCAATCGGGGTCTCGCCGGGGCCACCATCGCTATTGAGGGAGTGGATAACTCTTTTTACGGCGAATTCCAGACCGGTTCTGACGGCACGCTGGAAGGTGTGGTCTGGGAGAGCATGACCTATGGTTCGTACAAGGCCTATGAGATTGCGCCTCCGGAGGGCTATATCCTTGATCCGCAGATCAAAACCTTCCGCATCGACGAAAACCATACCAACGTCCAGCTCGTCTTCACGAACGACGCCAAGGTCAAGGTGCTGCTTCAAAAGCAGAATGAAACCGGCGCGGCTCTTCCCGGAGCTGTTTTCAATGTCCTCAAAGATGGTCAGGTCGTCGCGACCGAGGCCACTGACGCAGGCGGCAGGATCACCGTCACCGATGTGACGGAGGGCCTCTACACCTTCGTTGAGGTTTCCGCGCCCGCTGGTTATGCCAAGTGTGACCCGGTCATGGTCCATGTGGATCATGATACTATCGTGGGCGGCGGAACGGTCACCGTGACGGCAAAGGATTACCGGCTCCCCAACCTCACTATTGAGAAGCGGGATAAAACCACCGGTGCGTCGGTACCCGGTACTGTCTTCACTGTGACGGGCATCCACAGCGGTTATTCTGCCGAGGTCACCACCGGTGCTGACGGCAAAGCCGTTCTCACGGGCGTGGACGTTGACAGTTATGAAGTTCGGGAGATCTCTGTTCCCCACCCGTATATTCTGGACGAGAGCAATGTGCAGACCGTTTGGCTGGAGCCTGGCTCCTCCCGCACGCTGACCTTTGAAAACCTCAAAAAGCCCAGCCTCAAACTTGTGAAGTACGACGCAGAAACCGGAAATCCCCTGGCGAACACGACCTTTGCAGTCTACCGGAACGCTGAACTTCTTGGCGAATATACCACGGATGCCAGTGGTGAGGTCATCTTGACCGATCTCGAACCCGGCACCTATCTTGTCCAGGAGATCGCCACCGCTGTCACACACGTTGTAAACAGCACTCCGCAGCAGATTGAGCTCACTGCAGGCAGCGGGGAGCATACGCTTGTTTTCAACAACTCGCTGAAGCCTGTTCTCCAGCTCAGAAAGCTGGATGCCGAGACCCAGACGCCCCTTGCAGGTGCGTCCTTCCGCATCGCAAAGATCGGGGACGAAAGTCACTATCTGGATCGAATCACGGATGCTTCCGGCCTCATCACTATCGAGAGCTTGGGGCCCGGAGCTTATTCTGTGCGCGAGATCTCCGCTCCCTCTGGATACATTCTGGACAGCACTGAGCATCACGTGCAGCTCACGCCGGGCGAAACGTCTACCCTGGTCGTAAACAATCACAGGAAACCCGACCTGCGCATCGTCAAGTATGACGAGCAGACAATGACTCCCCTGCCGGACACCACTTTCGAGGTGTACAAAGACACCGTATTGCTGGGCACTTACACCACCAACGCCAGCGGCGAGATCCTGCTCTACGATTTGGAGCCTGGCACATACTTGGTTAAAGAGATAGCCGTTGCTCCTGGGTACGTCGTGAACAGCACACCCCAGGAAATCGAGCTGGAGGCAGGTGTGGAGGATTACGCTCTGGTTTTCATGAATCTTCTGAAGCCCGGCATCCATCTGCTCAAGGTTGACGCCCAAACCAAGCAACCCTTGCCCGATGCGCGTTTCCGCGTCACTCTGATCGGCGGCACCTACAACAGGGAATTCACGACCGACGCTTCCGGTGAGATCGACCTGACAGACCTGGAGCCTGGGAGCTACCTTTGCGAAGAACTCACTGCACCGGAACACTACCTCATCGACGACGCGCAGCGAACGATCCGGATCAACGCCGGAGAGAACGCACAATTTGTGTTTACCAATTCCCGCAAACCCAGCCTGACCGTGATCAAGTACGATCCCAACTTAGATGAGAGGCTTCCCGGTGCTACCTTCCGAGTTGCCAAAGTTGAAGATGGTACGCATTACCTGGATCGGATTACGGATACAAATGGCTCTTTCACCATCAACGATCTTGAACCCGGCGTTTACTCTGTTATGGAACTGGACGCCCCAACGGGATATGTCTTGAACGTGACGGAGTACCATGTTGAGCTTTTTGCCGGACAGGATGCCCAGCTAATCGTCAACAACGAAAAGAAACCTGATCTGAAGATCATCAAGCGCGATGCTGTGACCGGCGTGCCTATCCCCGGCGCAGCGTTTACCATTCGCAAAATCGACAGTTCTACTCTGACGACCGAGACTACTGACTCTAACGGCGAGATCCTTCTTACCGCCATGGAAGCCGGTGTATACGAAATCACCGAACAGTCCGTGCCCGACGAGTATCTGCTGGATCCTGTCCCGCAGATGATCACCCTGGAGCCCAACAAACTGGGCGTCGTGCAGTTCCAGAATTACAAAAAACCCACGCTGACCATAAAGAAAATCGACAGCGCCACTGGCAAGGCCGTGGAGGGTGCGAAGTTCCATATCGTCTATGCCTCCAACCACACCTATACTGGTGAGCTCAATGACCTGGGCGAGCACTATACCGACGCGGACGGCGTTATCCACCTGGAGCGGCTCCGGGATGGTTGGTATCGGATTGAGGAGACCCAGGCCCCGGAGGTCTATCGCATCCAGGGCAGCGGCGTCTATGAGTGCTATATCGCCGCAGGGACAGATAAAGAGATCGTCATTGAGAACGTGCCTCTGTCCACCATTCTCATCCGGAAAATGGATGAGGAGACTGGCAAGCCTCTGGCCGGGGCTTGGTTCCGTTTGAACTACCTTAACGATAGAACCAGCATGGACGGCACCACCCTGGGCGAGTACGTGACCGACGATGATGGGCAGATTGAGATCCCCGATCTCGACGAAGGCACGTATATCGTTGAAGAGATCTCCGCACCTGCCGGCTATGTGTTGAGCGAAGCCAATACCCGGACAGTTTACCTGGCTGGCGAAACGCAGGATTTTGTCTCCCTTATTTTCGGCAACCAAAAGATGGGCAGCCTGCTCATCGTCAAAAAAGATGCCATAACTGGCGCACCCCTGGCCAATGTGGAATTCTTTGTCACGGATAGCGATGGAGCAGTGATCGGAAACAGCAACGGGGTTTACACCACCGACTTTGCGGGGAGCATCCTGATCCCCAACCTCGAGCCAGGTCGGACCGTCGTGGTCAAGGAGACCAGAACCGTCTCCGGCTACGTGTTGGATGATACTCCTCAGATTATCAAAATCCTGCCCAACGAGACTGTGACCCTGGAATTCAGAGACCAGCCTAAAGGGACGTTGATCGTGCAGAAGATCGATTCTGCGACGGGCGAACCCCTGACCGGCGCTGAGTTCAAGATCACCGCAGCCAACGGCGAGCTCACGCCGGACAATGAGGGCCTCACCTCCAGCAGCGGCCTTTACCGCGTGGATTCCAACGGCCAGATTGTGCTGGAGAAACTTAATCCTGGCGCATATGTGGTCACTGAAACTAAAGCCCCCAATGGCTATGTCCTCATCGCGCAGCCTCAGACGGTCGTGGTCAACCCCGGAGATACACAGACGTTAGTGTTTGGGAATCCGCCCAAGGGCTCCCTCACGATCAATAAGCTGGACTCTTTGACCGGCGAGCCGTTGGAGGGCTGCATTTTCAAAATTGCCTATGCCGATGGCAAAGTTGTGGATAACGGAACCCTGTCCAGCAATGGGCTTTATACTACGGACCTGAATGGGCAGATCGTGATCGCCGGCATCATCGGCACTTTGGTCGTGACTGAGGAACAGACCATACCCGGCTATGTGATTGATCCCGCTACCCGGTCCCAGACAGTCGTGGTCAGTCCCGACGACGCACAATGGCTCACGTTCTATAATTCCCCCAAGGGCACCCTCGTTGTGGAGAAATTTGATAAAGTCACCGGG
>JAEEGL014306582.1_pt1 | contig 17790 bp, 24 predicted proteins | sample 9134231 | NCBI WGS metagenome assembly JAEEGL01 (sample SAMN16246548, study PRJNA631951) | gut metagenome | biome: gut microbiome; feature: rumen; material: fiber-attached | host: Bos | place: Iran: Karaj | collected 2018-10 | reverse complement strand
TCGATATCAGTAATAATAGTTTGGATATCGTAGATATCAATACTTGTAGCAGGTCTATAGGTAATATTTATTTTTGTATTGTCTTGGTTAAACACTTCTTTAATTTTATAATCATATTCTTCTTTGGTTTGTACGTTATTATTAAAGTTATTTTCAATTTCAGCAATAGATTCACCTAAAGCACAACAAACAAATCTATCACCAGTTTCTTTAGTGCTGTTTTCCAACGAAACATATAGTACTGTATGTTTATTTGATTCAGTCTGATACTTTTCATCAAGAAACAGTTTAGCCCTATAAGCAAAATTGACCAATACTAGGGATTTACCGCCACCACTAATTCCACCAAACATATAGATTCTTTGATTCTGAAATCCACCCTGTAAAATTCTATCAAACATTTTATAGCCAGTACTAATTTTAGTAACCTCATTATTATTGGTAATAAGGTCTGTAATAGTTACTGTAGATAGATCTAAACTGTTAGCTGCATCGTATGTATACGTCTGTACATCCAATAAAGCATTTCCTAAAATAGTATGTAGCTTATTTACCAATTCATTCCAAGAACTACACTCCAAATAGCCATTATTAATAAATTTTTTCAGTAATTCAATTTGACCTAAAGCATTGAACATACACTTTTTATTTGAAAAATTAGACTGGATTTCATTAACTACATCTAAAATAAGTTCTTCTTGTTTAGCAATAGATAAGGCTTTTCCTTTTTCTTCCATATTTAATTCGAGGTCACCGTCAATAAATGCTTTATATTTCTCTAAAGTAATATCTCCATCAATTACTTTGTTGTTAAGAGTAAATGAACGAGAGATATATGTTAACATTTTATTCTGAAGCTTATCTAAAGAAATAAATGTTACATGTTGATCATCTTGTTTATTTTTTACCTTTTCAATAAAGGTCTTAAACTCTTTACAAAGATATGATGCAGATTTTAATACTAATGGATCATTCTTTTTACCAAATACAAGTCTTGAGTATACGGAAAGAAATTCTTCTCCCATAAACTCTTTATCTTTATCCAAGATTTCCCTAAGTTGAACTAGCATACTATCCATATACAAACCTCCTCATATAAAAAAGTGGTACACCCCTCAATAAGAGGAGTATACCACTATATTGGAGTTGTGTCAAGTCTTAGATGTTGACATCCTTGATAACTTCTTCATCTGAAGGAGCCTCAAACTTGCCTTCATCCTGAACAGGGGCAACATTATCTGTCTTCTTAGGAGCATCGAGGAACTTGAAATCATCACACATAACGACGGTAATAGAATTCTTCTTTTCTGGGTTAGCTTCATCTTCCCACATACGGGTCTCAATATGACCAATAATCATAACGTTACGGCCCTTCTTAAGGTACTTCGCCATTCTTTCAGCATTCTTGCCCCAGCACTGAACAAGAGGAGCATCAGTAGCTTCCTTACGCTCAAGGTTACCATCAGCACCCTTGGTATAGTAAGCTCTGTTAACAAAAAGTCTAAAAGAGGTAAAATAACGTCCGGAGTCAGTCACCTTGTAAAAGGGATCTGCACCAAGATTTCCACAAAGAATAACCTGATTAAACTGAGCTGCCATAATACATCAATTCCTTTCGATTTTTAATTTTCTTCAGATGAAGTTTCTTCTTCATCCGAAATATCCAATTCTTCCCATTCTTCATCAGAAAGAGGAGTGTCCATTGAAATATACTTACTAATATCATCCTCTGGATCAGTAGGATCATAACCCATATTTACAGCACTAACAAGGTCATTGTTCATAGCCAATTTTGTAGTTGCCATAAAGAATCCTTCATTAAGTTTATCAAGAATTCCACCAGTTTCAGTAACCATATTTGCAATATCTGAAAAAATATCCTTAACAAACCTGGCTCTGACATTATAGTATTTGGAAAGAAGTTTCGCCTTAGCTACCTCTTTACCAAACTCTTCATTCCACTCATCACCAGTCTCAGGATTGCACTTTGCTACTGCAAAGAATCTGTCAGGAAACTCATTAAGAAGTTTCTGATTAATAAGCTCTGCAAGAAAGTTACAATTACCGTTTCTATGAACTGCTGTACAGTTGTAAATATAATTTACAAAGTCCTGATTACAGTCAGTCATAAATGCACAAACTACACCCTTGTTTTTGTTAACACGATACTGAATCATTTTGAACCTGTTCTCCTTCTGTTGAAATTTTTCTTTTGAGGATCTGACCGCTTCGAAGTATTCTTGTGATAGCCTTTATCTTTTTTTTTCTTAGTATAATCCCAAGAATCTTCTTCCAACTTAAACTTCTTCAATTCTTTTCCCATAGTAACTCTTTGTGAATCTACTACCTCCATTTATATTAGAATATTTACCAACCTAAGTCATCAGGGTCTTCAACCTTGATTCCAAAGATAGTACAAAAGTTAGCAATTCTTTGATTTACAGCAAAATCAACCATCTTGTCGTGATCAATATGAAATTTATTCAAATCTAAAGAACTGCCAGAAGGTATTGTTATGCTATCTAACTTACCTTCTTTTCCCATTTTACCAGACTGGATTAAATCTGTCAAGCGGTTTTGTGTATCAAGATCAAATTGATGTATGTTAATTTCTTCCAAATCAAATCTATATCCTCTATCCAATACTCTAAATGTTGGACCATAAATAGCATTGTAAATTAACATAGATTTTACTGATCTTGGAAGTCTATCCTGAGCATAATTCTCTTTATTCCAAGAACTTGGAATAGCAGCTTCAGTAGAACCTGTATTAAGAAGTTCATTATACTTATCTTTATAATCACACATCTTCATAACAAGTTCTTCTTTAGTGATTCCTTTTTTAAGGATATGCTCAATAAAATCATTTAACATATCTCTACTAAACTGAGGATAATCTGATCTAACAACTTCAATACCTGATACACTGATTTTATCTAAGGGTTTACCTTCTTTGGAAACTAACCAAATTGCATACTTCTTTTTGATTTCCAAAAACAAAGCTCTTCTAATAACAAGTTCCTGTTTAAAATTAAAATTAAACTTTTTGGCTGAAGATTCTGTAGGTGAGGTATTATGCATATTTAATAGCTCATGAATCATTACATTATTGATATACTGAGCTACTGATTCATTTAGTTCAATAACTTTATCTATCTTTTCCTTATCTGGGATCTCTGCATATTCTTTACCATAAATGGCTTCAAGTGCATCTCCATATTTAGTAAAGATAGAATCTGTATTATGAACTAAAATGTCATTAGCAAAGAAGCAATGGTCTACTGGAAGTTCAAGATCATAAACATCAAGTTCTTCTGTAGGTTCAATTACTTCAATGGATTTGATTTTTTCTTGATGCATAATATCCTCACCTCAGAGAGTATTATATCAGAGAATAAAACTTTGTCAATACCTAAATATATTCTTCTAAATTAATACCTTCTAAATATTTATCTGATAATACCTTACTTTCAATAGACTCTTTCAATTCTTCTTTAACATATCCTATCCATTTGCAACCGCCAATAATAGTATTTAGATTATTTATTGCTCTATAGATATTTTGACTACTTCTTCCAGATTGGGTAACAGCATCTGTTCTACTCCGACATTTATATTTAACTGAATCTGTTTTAACATCTATGCCTAAAATTAAAGAATATGGCACAGACTCAGATCTAAATCCTCGTATATTTTCGCTTGGCGTTACCCAACGTAAGTTTTCAGGTCGGTTATTAGTTTTATTACCATCTATATGGTCTACCTGTATTTTATGCGTAGGGTCAGGATTATCAATAAACGTATACGCAATTACTCTATGAACATATGCAAAATGTTGTTTTCCATTAATATTAAGCTTACAACGTATATATCTGTCTTTATCTTCACGCTGAGCTATTATTCGTTTACTTTTACGGTTCCGTATTTGTTGTGTTTCTTTGCAAATTTCATAGGTCTCTTCAGTTCCAGGATATTTTGATGGGACCCATTCATTTTTATCAATAAACGGAAATAATAACTGCTCGTCAATAGTGTTCTTAACACTAGTATTTTTACAATTCATATAAATTATCCTTTCTATATATAAGTTAAGTATATGTAATACTTATATTTTAGCTTTAGGGCAATCTTTGGTCTTATGCTTTTCAGTGCATTTACCAAACCAACACTTAGGACCACAACCAGTAATCAACAAAGGAAATTGATTTTGGAAGATAATATAGATTCTATCCGCCAATTCTCTAATACCACTCTGAGCTCTCATACACATTCTCAATTCCATAAAATGTCTAAGCTCTCTAAGATTCATGGTCATTACTAAAGAAGTCTGAGTAGCATTGGGAAGAATTTCTCTAGCATCTTCCTTAGGGATACCATCTTCAATATAGGCATTGTACAAATTAAAAGTATCCTGTAAATGCTGTTCAAACAAAGCCTGTGCATGAGGATTCTGTTTAATCGATTCTGGAATACTAAACTCTTCAGGTCGCATAGTAGTATATCTTTGGCTTCTTTGAGAATAAGAAGCAATTCTATGTCTTACCAACTGATGCGATGTAGTTCTTGTGATTCCTTGAATAAAGAATGTGAAGTTAGCATGTTCAAGTGGTGATTCATGACCATTCTCAAGAAGCATCTTAAGCATCTTTTTCTGATATTCTTTATCAGAACACTTTTTGTACAATCCATCAAGCATCTGATCTGAATAACATGTAGCCGCAGCTAACGTAATAACATACTCCGGTTCCTTAGTATGACTAATCAAACTGACAATCATGGTCTTCTTCCTCCCCATCGATATCATCATAATTTTCATTATATTCTTCTATTGGGTGTCGGTGCTTAGCACTTTCCCTAAATAAATTCCATGCTTCTTTTATCTCATCAATATCCATATACTTCATCCCTTTCTTACACATCATCAAAATAACTTGATAATTGGTTATCAATAAACAATTCAGCGGTATTAGTTATACCTTTAGATTCTGGGTCATATCCCATTACTCTGATGATACCCTTTAAAATTGAAATTTCTTTTAACTGGTTATCATCACATTCATATAAAGTACATGATTCAAAAAAATCATCAGCTGTTGGTTTATCATAAAAATTATTTGCATACTCAACTGCTTCATTCATATCATCTTCAGAAAGTACTTTATGACTATTATTAGATTCATTTAATTCAGTCATTAATTCCTTTATATCTTCTTTAGTAATCATTAATACCAGCTCCATTTTTTAACAGTTTCATCAATCCACTTTTTCCTAAACCAAGTATCATCCTCAAGATGTTCTTTATGATACTCTCCCATATGCTGAAGTATTAATAATTCATATTCATATTTACACGGCATAAAATCAAACAATAATTGACCTATAGTAATGTTCATCTCTTAATATCAATAGGATTATAGAATTCAGAGTCTTTTTTAGTAGTACTACTCTGAATTACTCTAACTTCACCTTCATTAAATGTTTTATCCTTAAAATACTTTTTATACTTCTCAATTTTTTGTGTCAATTGACCAGGTCTTCTAAGTTTAACTTCTTTCTGATTAACAAAAACTTTTGGCTTAAGAGTTGCTCTATCAATAACAATAATATAAGAAGGGATTTTATCTTCAGGCATATCCTTGAGACCTTCTTTTAATGCCTCATAGTGTGCCTTTACACCATATTTTGAATAAGGTTTATAAATATCCTCAGCAATTCTTGAATTCATATCAAAATACATAACGTCAAAATGACCTGCACCTTCTGTAACCTTAGTCATATTGGGAACCTCTAATTCCATACATACCAGACTCCTTTCAAATGGTAGTTTTCTACTGGCTATTATAGCATAATGCCATAACATGTCAATAGCCTAAAATAAAAGAATCCCAGAGATATTTCTCTAGGATTCTTTTTTACTTGTATCATCAGTTTTTGTTTTTGTAGTTTTTCTTTTTTTAGGTTTTACTTCTGGAATGACGGGTGTTTCTGGAATAGATAAGTTTTTCTGTATTGCCATATTCTTTTGAATAAAATCTTCCATAGTAGGTTGCTTTGGTCTTGGTGGAGGAGGCGGTGTAGTTCTTGGGTCTGGAGTCATTCTTTTAATTTCTTCTTCTAATTGTTTTACTTGCTCATCCACACCAACCACTTCTGGAAATAATTCTTCTATGGATTTAGATCTAGAAATTCCCTTTGGCAATTTTTCTTCTTCCTTCTTCACTTCTTCTTTTTGTGTAGACCAAGTAGGATCAAAGGGATTATTATTTTTAGAAGTAATTGTTCTTACTCCAACTCCACCAGGAGATGATGTAACCTTTTTAGGGGTGTCATCAATAGCAAATTCAGAAAAATCTTCTACAGGCTCTTCTTTAACACTTAAACTATTAAGGTCTATTGGAGCTGTATTCACTGCTTCATTAAGAAAGTTCTTAAGCCTCTTATTCATCAAATCAACTTTCTTAGAAAGTTTAATTTGATTTTGAGCAATTACCTTCATTAACTCTAGCAGTGTCTTGGATACTGAATTCAATTAGAATCAGTCCTTTCTTTACTCAACCTTCTTTTTCTTCGGGGGTCTTCCTCTTTTTCTTTTCACTGGAGCAGGAGGTGTAACTTCTTCTTTCTTAGGCTGCTCAATAGGTTTTTCCTCAACAGGCTTCTCAACCTTGGCCTTTGCAGCCTTTTCTCTTTCAAAATCAGCTTTAGTCTTAATTGGGAACTTATAAATATGCCCTTTATCGTTAGTACCAATTAAAACTTCATCGTTACTAAGGGCTGTTTCAGACAGTCCCATTCTTCTACAAATTTCAAGTGCCTCAGCTCGTGTATATTTTTTCAAATCTGCCAATTAAATCAGTTCCTTTCTTTCTTAAAATATATTACAGACTCCAGCTTTGCATAATATTAGCAAACCAGATATCTCCATCAGGTGTAAATAAATCAATAACATCTACCTTATCATTTCCAGAAGTATACGTGGGTGGATTATTTTCATCAATCCAAACAACATTACTTGGCCACGTAATTCCAGCTGAAGGATTTTTAACAATAATCTTAATATGTCTTGCTTTTGACCCCCTATATAAATTAGAGTCTTCTGAAGGATCAAAATCTGCATCTTTTAATTGAATTGATACAGCACCAGATAAAGTAAGATACGCCATATCATAATTATTTGTATTAATCTGAATTGGACCACTTGCGTTATTATCTGTTAAGCATCTTCTAAATCCAGTAGTTCTATCAATATCTACTTGATTTGTAAGCTTATGCTGTGTATCATCAGCTAAATCTTTTAATTCGTGAGAATGTATATCATATACCGATTTATTTACTTTTCTCGCAAGTTCTTGACTAATCTTTGTTTTAATTTGCTGATCATATGATTCCAAATTTTCAAAAGTAAGTAATTTATCACTCATAAAAACATCTACTCCTTTCTAACTAAATTGTTATGATTTGATCATCAACCTCCAGTTCAGTTGGTTTAATAACAACTTTTTCATTGTTTCTAACTACGACTAAACTATGATCTTCTGTTACTGTAACTACTTTTCCAGATTCTGTTGTGATCTTATAAAGTTTCTTTTTAGTTTTATGCTTCATAATGTATTTTGGATTGTAAAACTTTTCATCACTACCTAATGCTGTCATAGGTGGCGTAGCAATATATTCCCTACCATAATACTTAAAATAATTACCAGGAAATTCTTTATACAAGGTATTCCAAATCTCTTCAATTGGTACATCGCCCTTACCAGTTTTAATTAAGGTATCTCCTACTACCGAATCACCATATACAACATTCTTTAAAGCAGTTTCAGATTTAGTTTTCCAATCATATGGAATATCTACATGGTCAAATTTGTTAGATTTATTTTTAATCATCTGATTAATACATTCATTAGCTACTACAGCAGCTATTTTAGCAATTTCTCTACCAGTTGAAGTAATACTTCTTGCAACTTCATAATCATATAATCTAAATCTAATATTTGACTGGCCACCATAAAGTGAGTTTGTAATAATTTTAACGGTTTTCTGCATACCATCATATCTATCTACTAACATTTGATCTTTACCAATATTTTCTTTCATCAAATCTTTATATTCTTTTCTACGTTTGATAAGCATATCAACAATATCATAAAGTACTGACTGCTTATCTTCATGTTTTCTAAAAATAGTTCCAATTTGAGTTATGATATAGCCATGCTTTAACATTTCTGAATGAAATTTCTTAGTATTAATTGGATATGTCGTGTCTATACCTTTCATTCTAAATACTATCTTAATCATTTTATCAGAGTTAACAAATTCTTCTTTATTAAAGATATATTCATGTGCATCATCAATAGAAATTTTTCCGATATAGGTATCGGCAGAAATGTTATATCTTGCCATAATATATGGATATAGGGATGTAAGGTCCAAATCACCCAACCAGTCATGAACTCCACTTAAAGGTTCTCTAACATAGGCTCCTTCAAATTTTCTTTTTTCAAGACCAGTCTTAACGATTCTTGCAATCTTATCATGATCCATTAAATATTCATAAAGAATCCCGTCACAGATATGAAGAGTAGTATAAATACTATCCCAAGAGATATTTGCTAATTGAACAATATTAAAGTTCAAATCGATATATTTTAACTTTTCATCAAGTTTTCTAACCAAATGAACGTCGTTAATATTGTAAGCTATAAATCGTTCAGGCTCTTCTCTAAAAATTTTATCCATACCGTCTTCAGTATCTAATTTACTAATTCCAAGTTCAATTTTTGAAATAGTGTTAAGTTTATAATTTTCTTTTTTACCAAGGGTTCTTTCTTTATAACATCTTTGATAATCAAGTGCTACAGAATAACCAATGTGCGGAATACAATAAGTAACTTCCTCTTCATGCTTATTCATAGTAGTTTTATACTCAATTTCCATAACTTTATTATGAGCTAACTTAGGCTTTTTAATACCTAAAAATTCTGATCTATATTTAATATAAGGTAAATCAAACTCATCACTATTCCAACCAGATACCAAATCAGGATCAAAATCTTTTAGCAATGTAAAAAACTTAAGGAACATATCAATTTCTTTATCAAAAATTTCTACGTCAAAATTACACTCATCTTTATAGTCAAGATACTCCTTAATTTGTTCCAAATTTATTTGACTTCTATTCAAATTATAAACCAAAGTGTAATATTTGTCAGTATAATTATCATATAGTGTAATCAAGTTTACCGGAATAATTCTTGCAGAAGTCTTAACATCATCAAAATTAACTGTTCCATATCCTTCTTGATACAACTCAATATCAACATAGTTAACTCTTAATTTATACTGACCAATGTTATCTTTATTTTCTTTTTTCCAAAGATAATTTTTTTGTATAGCTAAATTAAAATCCACACCATAAATTGCAGTTGTAGCTGAGTTACTGTTAATTTCATCAATAACATACTTTTTACTTCCATATCTAATTAAGTCTTGAGTTAAACCCTCAATGGTATGAACATCCATATAGTCATCTCTACCAGTATAAATAGTTACCAAATCATCTGTTTGCTGTATATACCTTTTATCTCCAATTCTAACAACATAAGCAAATTCCTTATTAACAAAATCAGAATAAAAATTGAATAGCATTGGTTTAGAATAACCATCATTAGGCATGCTATTTTCAACTTCTCTTTTTTCTGGTTTATATTTAGTTTTTTTATGGACAACGATATCCTTAACTTCTTTTTTCTTTTCTGGTTTAGGATATTCAGGTTTAACTGGGATATAATTAAATTTATAGATTTGATTATATCTCTTATGCACTTTAGCTATCTCTTCAATAGGATACTTAAATGCATAAAAATTATTATACAGCTGATTGAGGACTCTGGATGCTTCAAAGTCCTCTTCAGCTAAGGTAAGTATTGATTTGATATTTAAAGATTTGCATTCTTCAGGAAAAGGTGTGCCTTCATCAGAAGCTAACCATTTGATATATAAAGTTAGTGGTGAAGCCATAGTCCTATCCCCCTTTATTTATTGCAGAATCGAATTAGCTTATCAATATCATCAATACAATTTAATTTAACTTGTGTACATCCTTCTGTACTATGCTCATTGATTTCTTGATAATATTTTTTTCTAATATTTCTCATATCTACTGTCTTCTGATATATAGGATTTACAATATCAATAAGCATAACTTTTTTATTTGGTACTGGTGCGTAAAGTCTTGCAACTCTACCTATTGCTTGAATCAATCCATTCTTAGCTGTTAAAGGAGTTGCAAAAATTAAAGTATCAAGTCTTGGTACATCCATACCTACTTTAAACATGCCTAAAGTAGCTAAGATACATCTCTTATCATAGTCTTTATTTTTTACTGTACCATGCACAATACTAATATCTTCTGGATATTTAGAAAATTGTGCTATGGTATAAAGTAAACTTATTTGACTTGAAAGAACTAATGGATTTCTTCCTTGTTCCAAACATTTATCTACAATTACTGCTAAAGATCTCAAATACTCTTCTTTCTTAGACAAGAACTTAGCATATTTAGCACTCCAAGAAGATGCATTTCCATATTCAAGATATCTAGCATATCCACCCATTTTAATAGGTATATCTAACAAACCTGCATAAATAGGAAGTACAAACCACTGACCATCGTCATAAATAGTTTTACCCATATTCCAAATAAGAATTGGAGCCAAGCTATCTCTTCTAATAAGAGTTGCGCTTAATCCATACATTCTTCTTGAAAACACGGTTTTAGTACTTTCACTAAATTCAGCGGAGGAAGCAGTTATATGACATTCATCATAAAAAGTGACCCCAAAATTTCCATTATACATCATATCAAAGAAGTCTTTATCATCTCTTTTAACCCTAGACAACAAGGTTTGAACCGTAGTAAGATATATTGGTTTATCAATTACTTTTGTCTTAGAAGTAAGATAACCTATATCATCTTCTTTAATATCTGTATAACGAAGTAATGAGTTTTTCCACTGATCCATCAGACCATCTTCAGTAGATACATGAACAACAATCAATGTTCTCTTTTTAATTTTAGTAATAGCATTCACAGCCACATAAGTTTTACCAAATCCAACTCTGGCTGAAACTAATCCATGAATGTTATCTACAATAGCGTTGATCGCATTTTCTTGCTGCTCATTTAAGGGCTTAAAATTTGGATTTAAATTGATGTCAATATCTTCACCAATAGTACTGAGGTCTTCAACATCTTTGACAAACTTGAAGTAACGTGGAATCCGATAATATTTTTTACCGGATACTTCAATTTCATCAAAACACTTGATATCTCCTTCATCAGTAACTATTGTGAGATTATTTTTATCAAAGTCATTAAGCTCCTCTACATAAAGGCGGTCTTTGATAAATGCCATAACTACTTCCTCCTGAATCAGATCTGATACTTAACAGTATATCATAAAATACGCCATTGTCAAGAGTCAAAATACATAGAAATCCGGAGGGGTAATCTGAGGTATAGACCCATATTTCTTAGAATAAAATTCTTTCATATTAGTAGATATATCTCCACTCATTTCAGCGATAACTGGTATATGAAAATATTTAATTCCTCCTAATTGCCCCTCCGAATCCACTTGCTCCATACCAAATCTAAGTACTGAAGTTTGTGTTGACTGCCCTATCTCTTCAACTTTCTGTCCTAAATAATTTACATAGTTTACTAATTCAGTGAGGTCTATTTGTTGTACTTCTTCTTGTACCGGCTCCTTTTTCTTTTTAGCCAAGGTACATAAATCCTACATAAATAAGAACAATAGCCGCAATAAGACCAAATACCCAAAGTGTAATACTTGCAATATTTTGGCCTATAGTCCAATCGCCATATTCATCTTCACTAAAAGTTTCAAACGGAATCATCACTTCTTTAACCTCTTCAACAGGATCTTTCTTCATTTTTTTCAAAGCATAATCTTCCTTGATATCATTTGGATCTCCATACCATTTAGAAAACTTATCAGTAATAAATCTAGTAAACTTAATACTATATAAACCATTTTTTCTATTCAATACCATATCATTATACAGTTGTTTAATACTTTCTTTTGTAATTTCATTCTTATCAAGTTTATTAATCTTACTCATAAGCGATGTAGTAGTTCTTTCAACACCAGTATACTCTTTCATAGCATTAGAAATCTCTTTCCAAGATTTCTCATCTTTAATCGAATAATAAAATTTTAGAAGAGTTACTTCTTCTTCAGTCCAAAGATTCGTCCTTTCCATAAGAATTCAACCTCCCCATTAATTGCTGATATATTAAAATACTAAAATAATCAGTTAAAGTTTCTATTTCAGGTACATCGGTATCATCTTTAATAATGTTCAACCAGTCTTTCTTTAAATCATTATCCCAAAATCTAGCATACAATTCCTTACTCAATTCTTTAACAATTTCAAGTACAAAAAACTTTTTCAAATTATCAAATTCCAATCCATTTTTACTAAAATACATTTTAAAGTATGGATTCACTCTCAAAACATTACCTACTAATTTTATTTGTGTATCTTTCATAGGTAATACTTTACATTTAATATAACTCAAATCCCAAGCATAATTCTCCTTAATAGTATTAACTACATCAGAAAAAGAACTATGAATAAGACCAGTCATTTTATTCGGTTTTCTTATTACGGTTTTGTCACCCATCTGGAAGTGACCTCCACTTTATCGCCAGTTTTAGTAATATCCAAAATATAACCGCCTACGGTTGGGTTATATCCTTTTCTAATTGTATATGCATTAGGTTTAACAAAACAACCGGGTAATACAGCATAACCTACTCTTCCATAGCTATGTAGTTCCATAGACTGATGGAGATGTCCCATAATGTATATATCTACATCATGATCTAACCCATGAATAAGTGTTCTTAATTTGTTCATAGGTTCTGCTACACCAGATCCATCACAATGAACAACATCAATAACAACACCACATTTAGTAAATGTAGTTAAATAATCACCAGAATATCTAATATCAGGTCTAACTTTACTTATTTCTTGAATCGGATTTATATTATGCTTTTTATAAATATTCATATCATGATTTCCAGAAATAACATAAGTATAAATACCAGGATGCTTAGGATAATTTCTCAATATCCAATTAAACTGTTCTTTGTAAGATGGAAGATTCTGATCTAAATTTTGATAGATATATGCAGTTTCTCCATCAAAAAGATCTCCTGCATGGATAACTCTATCAATACCTTCTTCTTCACATACCTCATAAAAATAGGCAAGACTTTCAGGGTCAAAAGATTTACTACCAATATGAGTATCTGCAATTACCCCTATCTTGAAATGCATATATTCTCTTGTCAGATGTGAGTCATTTTCAAGTTTTTTTACTTCTTCAAGTAATTTGTCTCCTACTTTTTTATCTGTAGCTTTCTGTGATTCATTTCTAGTATCTTCATTATCGGGTTTATCTTCATCAACAAAACCTAATTGCTTTTTATATTTTTTCAAAGCTTTCTTTAAAGCTTTCCGTCTACTCCTACTTGTAGTAGGACTATTCAATTCAATCTGAATTTCTTCAATTTTACTCCAAGCAGAATCGGTATTTTCAGAAAAATGATCATTAGCAGCTACCTTAATTTCATCCTCACTATTACCAAATTGGAAGGTTTGCTGTGTAAATGATTCTTTCTTTGGTTCTTCTTTTTCTTCAGTTACATCTTTAGATTCAGGAACATTTTCTTTAAAGAATTCCTGAGCATGTATAACTTTAGTTTTATTAGTAACTAACAATACTGTATTAGGAACATTCAAACTGGATGTTTGTTTATTGTAAAATCTTACATGGAAAACTTCTTTCTCAAAAACATCCATAAGTACATCAATTACAACTGACGGAATATTGTAATGTGCCGCAATATCATTTACATTAAGAACAGGTCTTTTACTCTTAAGAAGAAAATCGATAAAGTCTTCTTTAAGATCAAATGCTCTTACCTCTTTAAGTTTATGAGCAATTGCACTATATGATCTTGCGGGAAAACTTGGATAATATGTTGTCCATAAATCTACAAGAGTTCTTATTTCATACTTTCTTTCAGTCATTTTATTAAACGACGCAAAGAAGGTAATTACTTTAGTCTCCCAATCAGTCCACTTAGCCAAAATATATTCTCCTTTCTATTTTTTAAAGAATTGTGTAAATAATATAACCCATTAAGGCAAACATAACCGCAGTTGCACAATTTCCAAAAAACTTCCAGAATTTAATTTCCTTCTCAAGCTTTCTTTCTTTAATATCCCAAAGCTTCTTATCAGTAGCTACTACGCTCTTAAACTCATCATATTCTTGTTCCAAATTTTCATAATGTTCAGCAATTTCATCTAAGCAAAACTTAACTGGAAAAGTAAGCTCATAATCAACTTTTCCTGTAATGTGCTGATACCACTCAACTATAGGATATGCAATATTAACCATAGGAGGAATACTCGCATATATTGTGTTTTTAACTACATTTGCATAATCACACGATATATCATATGGAAGATTCTTCATTAGGTCTGACTTGTACTCTGGAATATCAGGAATTTCAACTTCATGGATATTAATATCTACTTTAGATCCAGTAGGAGAAACTGTAGCCTCTTCAGTTTCATTAAAAACATTTTTACCAGCATACTCATTTTCCTCAATCTTATCTTCAATACCATCTGAAGTAAAATGATATTGCTCAGGTTTCTTAATAGCCAAATGAACATGATTTACATATCCAGTTTCTTCATTAGTAGAAACAGTTGCAGTAACTAGTTCATCCTTGGGTTCTTCATTTGAGAAAATATTGACAAGGTTTTCTTCAGACATTATATTGCCTCCTTTAAATATTATTGTACGCTTATACTACCAGATAGTATCAGTATTGTCAAGTGCTTTAATCTAAATATTCATATATATATTATTTAAGCGTTCTAAAAACTTAAAAACCGTTTAGGAGGTAATATCTATGAACATTGTGAATCTTACCCCGCATCAATTGAACATCCAGAAGAAGAACGGACAGCTTAGAACTGTTGACCCTTCTGGAACAGTAGTAAGGTTACTGGAAGAAACTGAGAACCACGGAATTCTAGAAGACATTGAAATCACTGCAAAGTACTACAGCAGCATTCAAGGTCTTCCTGAGCCTCAGGAGGATACCATTTATGTGGTTTCCGGAATCGCAGGAACCACAATTTGGGAACTTCTTCCTGAAAGAAAAGATGTCTTCATTCCCGGTCCTGCATTAAGGGGTGAAGATGGAAAACACGTCGGATGCAAGGGATTATGTTGTAAGCCGAACAAATAGCGTAATAACCTTACTGGGGGCGTATTAGATTCGACCAGTCAGTGAGAAGTTTGAGAGCAGGTTGAGTGACGAGCATAACTCGTTAGTTAAGAAACGACACATACGCAATCGCTGCTTAATTAAGTAGCCGTCTGAACGAAGAAGAGCTCTCGCGCATTCGGAAAGACGTTAATAATAGCGGGTAACGTAAAGGATACGCCACTAAGGAGATGTGGATGTTTTGTCAATTACAGCATATCTCTAGTGTAGTTAAAGAAATTGACTAAACCTGTAGCGCTCATTCATACATCACTGGTTGGGACACGAGGGGCAGTTCCTCGTCGCCTCCACCAACAATTAAAGCACTTTACATTATAAAGTGCTTATACCATAAAAAAGAAAGAGACTCCGTTAGGGGTCTCTTTCTTTTTGTTATATCATACGTATAAGTTTAGTGTCATCCATAAATGGATTATACATTATAGCTACCATATGGTCAGTTCTTTTATCATAAATCCCAATCTCGATATAATCTATTCCATAAGGATTACTTTCATACCATCTAGGTGAATCAATCCAACATTTATCATTTTCTCTTATGAAGGGTTTATATAATTCAGAAAATTTATATTTATCAAAAGCTACATGACATACACCTACTTCTGTAAATGTATAAGGTCTTATAGATTCATATTGAATCACACCATCATTCTTTACTCGAAACTTATGTGTGTACATCTTTATTTAAATCCATTCATCCTACAAATCATTGTAGCAAAATATTCACAGCAGGTTTCTTCATTAATAACTGAACCAGAGTTCCCATTTAAAGAATCCAAATATAAAGAGTGAAATGATTTATCCGCATTTGCTTTTCTATATATTTCAGACTTATCTTTTTCTTTCCATTGATTTTTATAAAGCTCCTTAGCAACTTGATACCCTATAATAAAAGTAAACCATTTCTCTGGATCCATATCAAGTCCAAAAAACTGTAATACTTCTTTATAATTTGGATTAATATAAATTACCCCATTTTCACCCCATGAAGAAGCCCACATCTGATCTTTTTTAGTTACAGGTTTCCCATTACTATGATGTGCAACTGAATCAACTACAGGTTTTAAATAACTTACATTATATCCAAACTTATTACAGGAATGAATCACGTTATTAAAACAATCATTTACTAAAGTATAAACATCTTTCATAAAAATTTAACTCCTTTTCAAAGAAATTTAATCAAATTGCGAGCGGAAACCAACGACTTTAGTTGTGGGAGGAGCTCGCTTTTGCAGTTTTAGGAACTATCTGTTGCAATCTCCATTTTAAGTTATAACTAACAATCGTTAGATCTATTGATTTTGCGTTTTGACAAATTCGTTTTCCTGTACGAATATTGTGTAACGATAGTCTCCCTTTCGTATTTCCACCAATCAAGCTTAAACCATATTTAAGATGCCTTACTAATGTATTCTTTTTAAAACCTAGCGATATCGTTCCACCATATCGTGTACGTATTCCATGTTTAAGAATAGTTTGTTTAAACAAGTTACGTCGATTCGCTTGTAAAAACGATAATCTGTATAAAATTTTAATAGGTTTTATACAATATCCTAAAACCATTTCGCATAAACAATGACTATCTACGTTGTGTGCTTCCCACACATCTTTAAGTTTTTCTGAAGTTTTCTTGTAACCAGCCTGAAGTCGCCAATTGTGTGTTTTGTATCCTTCCCATTTAAAAAGGTTTAATCCCATATTATTAATTTCCTTATAAAAATACGCTTTTCCAGTTTCTAATGGCGAAAACATACTATTCCACTTCTTCGCCTGTTTTATCGTTTTCGCAGCTACATCTTCAACCGAAACATCTGTAATAGGAAGTATCTTTTTAAGTTTTTTAATTATACGAAGCTTGGAATCCCATCTTGATTTAGTTGATGGTGGAAGTTTACCGTCTTTATTATTATTCTTACGATTTTCACGGCATTTACGATAAGGGGTTTTTCTTTGACGACGTGACCTTCTCAACGCATGTCTTGTTTCTACGTTATCTTTAACATGTGTAATCGCATCTGACGTGATATTCATCACTACTCGTTGTTCAGTCGCAACCGTAATTCCTTCACGCTTGGAACCAGGATCAATTCCAACAACTACATCGCTGTAGTTTCTAGCAGATGGTTCTTCTTGTAAAATTATACAAAAGATACCATCTTTCCAATACGGTTTCGCTCTACCCTTTTCCATCATGGTTCGTGCTCTGCGTTCTTTGCACGGCATTAATGGAATTAGGTTCTTATCTAAAACTGGTACCATTAAAACAACTCCTTTCGGAGTACGCAGTAATAACTACGTATTCTTGTATTAACTTCCCTTCGATATTATACGCGACGTTGAATACAGACTAGGGAGGCATCCGTAATACGTCTTTCTGTTA
>JAEEGL012671450.1_pt1 | contig 17790 bp, 16 predicted proteins | sample 9134231 | NCBI WGS metagenome assembly JAEEGL01 (sample SAMN16246548, study PRJNA631951) | gut metagenome | biome: gut microbiome; feature: rumen; material: fiber-attached | host: Bos | place: Iran: Karaj | collected 2018-10 | reverse complement strand
CGAGACGATGATCATGATGATGAGACCATAAACGATTTTCTCGGGCGACTGGAAAATGAGGTAGCTCGACGAGATGATGCCCACATCGCAGTAGAGCATCATTCGTCCAAACGACACATTGCTGCGTTTAGTCGCCATTGCCGCGATGATGTCCGTTCCACCGCTGCTGCCGTTGTGCGAGAAGACGATGCCCAGCCCCATTCCACAGAGGATACCACCGATGATGACATTCATGAAGGGCTGTTGCTGAACCAACGGCTCGTAGCTCCATGGAGTCATCAGAGCGATGAATACACTTGCGAGGGTAGCTCCAAAGATAGTGCGCAAGACAAACTGTTTTCCTACTATGCGGTATGCAAGGACGAGCAAGATGATGTTGATGACATAGTTGACCACCGCGACATTCCATCCAAATGCAAATCGCGCCAACGACGCCAGACCGACTACACCACCTGTGACCACCTTCTCTGGTAGGATAAACGCCGAGAAACCCAGCGCATAGAGAAACAGTCCAAGGACAATCATCACATAGTCTTTCGACTGGATAATGAGTTGGTGACTGTTGATTTTGTTCATATCAGTGACATTAAATTACGGCTGCGAAATTACAAAAATGCTGCGAGATATGCATGATTTTCTGATGGTTTTTGTCGTTGATTGCACAAAAAAGCGTAATTTTGCGTTTTTAAACCCTGAGAGGACTGGGAAGACTGGGAATTCTGAGAGAGCTGAAAACTAAGAACTGAAAATTGAAAATTATGATAGCAAGATTTATTATTTCGGCTGTGGCGGTGTTTATTACCGCCTGGACGCTCGACGGTGTGACAGTCGAGCCTTGGTGGGCCGCCGCACTGGTAGCCCTAGTATTGGGACTGATCAACACGTTTATCCGTCCCGTTGTGAAACTGCTCTCGCTACCTGTCAACATCTTGACGTTGGGGCTGTTCACCCTGGTAATCAATGCTGCGATGGTGATGCTGTGCGCATGGTGCGTAAGCGATCACTTTAAGGTAGACGGTTTCTTGTGGGCACTAGCCTTCAGTGTAGTGATGGCACTTGTCAATTGGGTATTGGGATTGTTTGTCAGGAAGAAGTAACAAGCACCCCTCAAAAAGGGCGCAGCCATTTGGCCGCGCCCTTTTTTATAGCATCTTATGAAACAGGTCTCACCTGCCCAGAATGATGTTAACCAAGATGTTCACATCTGATACATCAACATCTCCAGAGTGATCAAGGTCGGCCGCATCAGTCTTTTCGGATAAGCCTAGAATCATGTTAACCATGATGTTCACATCAGACACGTCAACTAAATTGTCGGCGTTGAGATCTCCAACGACAGTGGGAGTGATAGGGAATCCCGTCACCGTCAAAGTGTTGCCTTCCTCGCCGATGGTAAGGATGAAGGTGTAGGTACCAGCCTCATTGATGATGAAGTTCTTGACATCATCACCCGTGCATAGCGGGATGTCGGTGCACCAGTCGCCATGGATCCTATAGCGCGGCTCGTCATTGTTGGGGATACCAGCATACCATGTATCACCATACTTGATACCGAACTCGGTGTCGGTCGCAAACTCTACATCTGCTGCAACCAGTTTTCCTTCATTCTCGCCTTCACCAGGAATGAAGACTTTATCTTGCCACTCAGCGCCTTGCGTGCCATAGTGCAGCACATAGTCAGGTAGGATCTCTTGAACCAGTTCAGCCGTAGCGGTCAGGACTGGGGTTTCTCCCAGCGTCAAGATGAAAGTCACGTTATACTTGCCGTTCGTGGCAATCTCAAGGATCTGGTTGCCTTGGAGCGGCAACTGGAACGCCTCGTAGCTGTGATTGCCAACCACCTTGTACTCGTAGTTGTTTGGGGCCAGCTCGACCTCGCTCTTAACCAGCTTGTAGCTGCCGTCCTCCTGGGCCGACATCTCGTTGGCCTCGGCATTGACATCCCAGTCGACACCCGTCAGCGCCGCGTCGCCAACGATGGTGTAACTCGTGATGGGCACGGGCGGCTCCTCAATCTTCTCAGCAGAGGCTGTGAGATTGTCGCCCTCCTCGCCCAAGGTGAGTTTGAAGGTCACGTTATACTTGCCATCGGCTGCGATTTCAAGGGTATTGTTACCTTGCAGCGGCAGTTGGTACACATCGTAGCTGTGATTTCCCACTACCTTGTAATTATAATTGCCTGCGGTCAGCTGGACGTTCTCTTTGAGCAATACATACACACCTTGAGACTCTTGGGTCATCTCGTTGGCCTCGGCATTGACATCCCAGTCGGCACCCGTCAGCGCCGCGTCGCCAACGATGGTGTAGCTCGTGATGGGCACGGGCGGCTCCTCAAGCTTCTCAGCCACAGCAGTGAGTGTAGGTGTTTCGCCCAGCGTGAGTTTAAAGGTGACTTTGTACTTGCCCCTCTCCTCAATGTTTAGGGAATAATTGCCCGTTTGCGGAACGGCCCAGCTCCAAGAATGGTCACGCACTACCTTGTATTCATAACTTCTAGCATTCAAATCAAGATTGTCCTTGACAAGTGTATAGACACCGTCTTCAATCTTAGTCATTTCGTTTTCTACTGCATTGAGGTCCCATGACTCACCCATCAGATCCTCTTCTCCAGTGACCGTGTAGGTATGGTCAATCACCACCGGCTCAACCTCGGTCGCCTCAGCGGTCAAAATGTTTTCTTCGCCCAATTTCAGAGTAAAGGTCACGTTGTACTTTCCGTCTTCAGCGATGGTAAGTGTCTGGTTGCCGCTCTGGGGCACTTCGAAGAGTCCCCATGCATGGTTTCCTACCACCTTGTAATCATATCCTCCCGCTTCCAGCGTCAGGCCTTCCCGAACTAATTGATAGGAGCCATCATCCTGTAGTTCCATGTCGTTGGCTTCCAAACCTGGTGCCCATTCTTGCCCACATAGCTCGGCTACACCGACGATGGTGTAGCTAGTGATGACGATGGGTGGGTTGGTTGTTTCATACTTACTATAGTCCCCATCTATAGGATAAGTAAAATAGTTGTCACCATCTACAAGGGGAATATTTTGGGTCTGAACGCCCCCCTTGTTGAAGATAATGAATCGTCCAGTTCCATCAAGGCTAAACTTGTAGTACTGCTTTCCGTTGACTTCGGTGAGTTCTGCTTTATCAGTAATAAGACTACCAGGCCAACCGCCAAATGTCTCTGGCGACCATGTATACACGTTGAATGTGGGGTCATCAGTCTCCACATATACAACTGCCGCTTTTGCTTGCAATGCTACAAGCATCAAGAGCAAGCAACTCATAAACCATGTAATTCTCTTCATAACATAAATCTTTTAGAGTGAATAATATTTTTGATCTTATTGGTTTTTCGCTTTTTATCCCTCCAAAAATAAATATTTCTTTTCTAAAATAGGTGTAAGTCATGTCTGTTTTCAACAAGCCGGTCGTGCAAACGATTGCAGGGTGTGAATATAGAACGGGGGCGCTAGTTGGCGTCCCCGTTTTTCTGTTAGTCTGAAAGGATAATTATATCTTATTGAGCATGATGTCTATGACCATGTTCACGTCTGCTATGTCAATCTCACTATCGCCAGTGAGGTCAGCAGCAGGATTTACCTCTGCCTTATTAAGCATCATGTTGATGATCGCGTTGACATCAGCAATGTCTACCTCGCCGTCGCCATTCATATCGCCACGCTTATTGAATCCCTTCACTGTGAAGGTCTTGCACTCATCGTTGACAGTCAGGATGAAAGTGTAGATGCCGCCCTCATAGATGATGAAGTTCTTCACTCCCTCCTCGGCGCTCAGCGGAATGTCGGTGCACCAGGTGGCATGGATCCAGTAGGTAGACTCACCGCCACTTGCCATACCGCCATACCACACATCGCCGCACTTGACGCCGAACTCGGTATAAGGTTCAAAGACAACGTCTGCAGCAACGAGTTTGCCCTCGTTCTCGTCATCTCCTGCGACAAACACCTTGTCCTGCCACTCGTTCTCCTGCTTGCCATAGTGCAGTACATAGACTTGGGGTTGTGGGTCCCCTACACGTTGTGCCATGGCAGTGAGCACGTTCTCCTCTCCCAAGGTAAGGATGAAGGTCACGTCATACTGGCCGTCTTCCTCGATGGTGAGCGTCTGATTGCCTTGCTGTGGCACCTCCCATAGGCTCCAGACATGGTTACCGACCACCTTGTATTCGTAGTTCCCAGCAGACAGCATAAGTTCGTTCTTGACCAACTTGTAGGAACCGTCTTCTTGGAGCACCATGTCATTCTCTACCAGCTCAGTATTCCATTCGGAGCCAAACAGCGCAGCGTCGCCCACGACGGTGTAACTAGTAATTGCCACAGGTGGATTGGTGGTCTCGTAACAGGTGTAATCGCCATTGACAGGATAGACAAAGTAGTTGTCGCCATCAACCAAGGATATGTTTGGGGTCTGTGCCCCGTCCTTATTAAAGATGATGCAGCGAGAGGTACCACTTTCTGATAAGGCGTTGAGCGAAAACTTGAAATAGTCTTTCTCGCCAATCTTCACACGTGTGGCAATGTTGGCGATTACTTCGCCAGGCCATTCTCCAAATGTCGAAGGCGACCACGTGTACACATTGAATGTGGAATCAGTCGATTCCACGTAAATGTCTGCCGCCCTGACTTGCAATCCCACCAGTGCCAGGAGCAAGCAGCTCATGAACCATGTAAGTTTTTTCATAAGTAGAAATTTAATTTTTGATTTTTTTCGAACATTCGATTAATCGAGTTTTCGAACAATCGAAGTTGCGCATTAAAACAAAGAGAGTCCTGCATCGAAGTTGATGGCATTGCGGTTGGCGCTCTCAATGCGGCGGTTGCGCCAGCAACTGCGGCACAGCGCGACGTACTTGTCATCGCCTCCGATCTCGACCTGCGCTCCATCAGTGACAATGTTTCCTTGACTGTCAATACGAGCGTTGATAATCGTCTTTCGGCCGCATGAGCATGTCGACTTTACCTCATCAATCGTGTCGGCGAGCTCGAGAAGCCTTCGGCTGCCCTCAAAGAGCCGGCTCTGGAAGTCGGTTCGCAAGCCATAGCACACGACATTGGTGCCAAACTCGTCGACGACGCGTGCCAGCTGGTCAACCTGCTGTTCCTGGAGGAACTGCGACTCATCAACAAGGATCCAGTCGAAGATGACCTTTTTCTCCTCGCAGAATCTTTTGATAGTGACATATAGGTCAGTGTCGGGATAAATCCACTCGCATTTGCGCTCGATGCCGATTCGCGAGCGTATGACATTATCCTTTTCCCGGTCATCGATGATCGGTTTCATGCAGAGATAGCGCATGCCGCGCTCCTCGAAGTTATAAGCCTGTGTAAGCAACAATGCGGTCTTAGCGGACCCCATGGTGCCATAGCGGAAATAGAGTTTACCAATGCGGTTCATGTCTTGCGTGATTGATTGGGACTACAAAATTAGCTATTTTTTTTTAACCACGAATCACGCAAAGCAATTTTAACCACGAATTACGCGAAAAACAAACCGCGTACCCCGCGAAACAACACGAAACAAACAGAATGATTCGTATCGATTCGCGTGGTTCGCGGTTAAAACCAAACGTGAGCGGTCACTCGGGGTCGGGGCAGGCCGCAGGTATGAGACCGGCAATCTCGACCCGGTCAAAGTCTCCGAACCACTCGTGCAGTTTGGCCTCGGCCTTCGCCTCGATGTCCGGGGTGACGTACTTGCTAGCCGAGTATAGTGCATAAGCCAGTGCGGCGAAGTCATCGGTAAACCCCAACACCATGAGCGAGTCGGGAATCATGTCCAGCGGCAGGATGAAATAGCCCAGCGCACCATAGATTTTGATTTTGTCCTTCAACGGCATCTTTCCATCCCGAGCGAGGTAGTATAACACGAGTGCCGCATAGACCACCTTGATGCCAGCCTTCTTGGCGACATTTTTAATCTTGTCCCACAAAGCCGAGTCATTGAAGTAGGCTCGGTAAGCGTCAAAGTCGATGATTTTCTGTTTAGCCATTTTGTTGAGTAATTTTGGTGATTTGCGTTAAAGATATGGCAAAATTCGTGCCATATCGACATTTTTTGGCAAAAGTTATTTGCAGATATGAACTTTTTTTGTACTTTTGCCATTCAGAAGATTACAAACCATTTAAATAATTACTACAATGAAGAAAAGCATTTTTGCAGTTTTGACGGCTGTTGCATTATTGGCAACGAGCTGTGGTATGGGTTATGGAAACAGTGGCTATGGCAACACAGGCTATGGCACGACAACAACCAGCAGCACTGGCAGTATCATTGGCAATGTGTTGGGCAGCATCCTGGGCAACGTGTTGCTGGGTGGCTACGGTCTTGACGCATCTAGCCTCGCTGGCAACTGGGCCTACAATGGCGCCAGCGCAGCGTTCACCAACCAACAGACTTTGAACAAGGCTGGTGGCGTAGAGGCCGCTAACAACCTGATCAACCAGCTGGCCCCGAAGTTCCAGGCTGCAGGTATCACGAAGAAGAACACCACGTTCAAGTTTGGTGCTGACAACACGTTTGCCGCCCAAGTGCACGGCATCCCGTTCAATGGCACATACACATTCAACCAGACCAATGGCGAGATTGCTCTGAAGAGCGCCGCCCAAACGCTGAAGGGCAACGTGATGAAGACCACCAACGGTATCGCCCTGATGTTTGATGCCAACCAGATGGCTACGATGCTCCAGAAAGTGGGCCAGGTTGATAATGCCACTGCTATTGAGGCCGTGAAGCAACTCGCCAAGAGCAGCGACGGTGCCCGTGTGGGCTTCGAGCTGACCAAGTAATCACGAATCTCTTTTATCACGAATTAGAGAATTAAAGAATTTTTCTTGTTTCTCGTGATTCGTGGCTATTAAGATTTTTTATCACGAATTAGCGAATTATCGAATTGTTGCTCTTGATGGGCTGGTTCGATAATTCGCTTTTTGGGTCTAAAGAAAAAGCCGCGCGATATCGCATCGTGCGGCAAATTTATCCGTTTGAACTTACTGTTGTATTAGAAGTGGCTACGTAAAAACTATTTCAACTAATAACTAATTCGCGTTGCAAAATTACTGCCACGAAAAAATGCCCACAATCGCCTAAAATAGTGATTTGGGCACTTTTTACTCCTCAATTATGGGGATGTCCTTGAATTGAGAATTGTGTTTACTTGATTTCGATGACCTTTGCCTCTTTTTTGAGTTCTTGCGGAGTGTACTTGGGAAGTACGACCTTGAGCACACCATGCTCGCATGTAGCTGAAATCTTCTCGCGATCGACATCGTCGGGCAGCAAGAGAGTCTGGTGGAACTTGGTGTAGCTGAACTCGCGGCGCAGGTAACGTCCCTCGCACTTGTGTTCGTCGCAGGGCTTGTCGTCACCCTCATGGGTCTCGACCTTCTTCTCGAGATCCACTACCAAGTTCTCGTCTTCGTCGAGTGTTACGGTGAAGTCGTCACGCGTCATGCCGGGAGCGGCGAGTTCGACGTCATACTCTGTGTCTTTCTCAATGACATTGATGGCCGGCGAGGTGGTTGTACTCATGTTCATCTTGGGGAAGATGTCGGTGTCAAACAAGGTATTGAAAACCTCGGGCAACCAGTTCTGATTTCTACGTGTAAGATACATAATTAAATCCTCCTATTTAAGAATAAATTGTTAAACTTTCAGTGTTGTGGGCTCGGCTTCATTGCCGCGTCCATCCATAGAAAAGCAAACCCGGTGCCAAGTAATTACAGCACACAAAAGCTGCCACTTTGTCTGCACAGCGTGACAAAGTGGCAGCTTTTGTGTCATATTGGCAGTTTTACGCCAATATCATGATGATTAGTTGCGCCGTGATGACCCGCAAGAACATGGTCAGGGGATAGACCGTGCTGTAAGCCACTGCAGGTGCATCGTTGCCTGCTGTCTTGTTGGCGTAGGCCAGTGCGGGCGGGTCGGTGGTAGCACCCGCCATCATGCCCATGAGCGTACAGTAATTGATGCGGAATTTTCCTCTGGCTAGCGGGCCGACAATGAGCAACGGGACAATGGTGATCAAGAATCCATAAAGCACCCAACGCAAGCCCTGCGCATTGAACACCGTCCTTGCGAAGTCGCCTCCGGCAGCGATTCCCACCGATGCCAAGAAGAGGCAGATGCCCAGCTCACGAAGCATCAGGTTGGCACTCGAGCTGGTGTAGGTCACCAGTTTCAACTTGTAGCCATAACGTCCCAGCAGGATGGCCACGATGAGCGGACCTCCCGCCAGACCCAATTTCATGGGAACGGTCATTCCAGGCAGCATCAGCGGGACAGAACCCACCAAGATACCCATGACGATGCCGATGAACATCGTAAAGATGTTAGGTTGGTCAAGGGTCTTCATCGAGTTGCCCAATTTCTCGGCCAAACGGTTGATATCCTCAAGGTTACCCACCACGGTGATTCGGTCACCCACCTGCAGACTTAGGTTCGGGCTCGCCAACAGGTCAACGCCAGCGCGGTTGACGCGGGTGGCGTTAAGCCGGAACCCCATACGCAGCCGCAACGAGCCCAGTTTTCGTCCCGACATCTCGCTGTTGGTCACCAGTATGCGCCGCGACACCAGTTGGGCGGGAAGGTGCTTCCAGTCCATGTCGACATGTTCGCCGATGATGGCGTCGAAAACCTCCTGGTCCTGTGCACTCATGACGATGAGCAGCAAGTCCCCCTCATTGACCTCGGTGTCACTCTTGGGGATGATAACCTCTCCGTCACTGGCACGCTTCATGCGCGAGACGACAAAGTTGTGGTCGATGATGGCATGCAGCCGCCGCAGGTCGCGCCCGAAGATGAGTTTGTTGGTCACGCGGTACGAGACCAAGTGCGGTGCCAGCTGTGACTGCGCCACTTCGTCCTCGATGTTCTTCGACTCGGCTTCGGCGTTAATTTTGAAAAGTGCCTTGACCACAATCAGCGACAGAATGATGCCCACCACGCCCAGTGGATAGGCGGCGGCATAGCCCATCGACATCGCCTCGTTGAGCAGTGACGCGTCGGCTCCGCGGGTCTCGATGAGTGTCTGCTGGGCAGCACCCAAACCAGGCGTATTGGTCACCGCGCCCGAGAGTACGCCCACAAGATCAGTGATGCGTATGTCACCCACACAATAATATATAGCCAACGCAACTGCAATGTTCAGCGCAATGATGAGCATAGCCAGTCCGTTGAGCACCATGCCCCCCTCCTTGAACGAGGAGAAGAAACCCGGCCCCACCTGCAGACCGATGGAGAATATGAACAAGATGAGTCCGAACTCTTGAATGAACTTAATGATATTCGGGTCCACAGCAAGTCCCAGATGTCCGGCGAGGATGCCCATAAACAGGACAAAAGTCGACCCGAGCGACACCCCGAAGACCTTCTGCTTTCCCAGAATCACGCCCAATGCAATCACGAGCGCATAGATGAAGATGGCGTGCGCCACGCCACTTCCCATTACCAATTCTCTCAACCAATCCATAGCGTCATCAGTAAAACAGGTGCAAAGTTACGAATAAATTGAGAATTGAGAATTGAGAATGGAGAATTATATGATCGCTTGCTTGATTTTTAATCCCGTTTTTCAAAACAGCACGCCTCATTCAAATTGCCGAAAGTGGTGAAAATCAAAAAAAAAGATAAAAAATTGTCTAAAGATTGCTTGTAATTAAAAAAAAAGTCCGATATTTGCACTGCATTTTACGAAAGGTCTCTTTTTACGAGTCCTTTTTGTGGCCCCAACCTCGTGATTTGCAATCACTTGCGATGGTTGAGGTCTGAATTAATGCGCTTTATTTTTTTAATTCAAAATATTAAAAGTACAACAACAATGACAAAAGCTGAAATTGTTAGCGAAATCGCTAAATCGACCGGTATTGACAAGGCAACGGTCCTGACCACAGTTGAGAAATTCATGGAGACCGTCAAGGACTCTCTGGCCAATGACGACAATGTTTATCTGCGTGGCTTCGGCAGCTTCATCGTGAAGACTCGTTCACAGAAGACCGCCCGCAACATTTCGAAGAACACCACCATCATCATCCCCGAGCACAAGATTCCGGCTTTCAAGCCCGCCAAGGTGTTCATGGATCAGGTGAAGTGATTCTAGGCCAATTGTTAAGCTTTGTACGTCTTGCCCATTCAGGCTGACACGGATATATTATTTGTATTATTCACTAAAAGCTAGCTATTATGCCCAACGGAAAGAAGCATAAGAGACACAAAATGTCTACGCACAAGCGCAAAAAAAGACTGAGAAAGAACCGTCATAAGAGCAAGAAATAAATGAATGCGGGCATTGGCGGCTCGCTCTGCGTCGCCGCCATGTCTCGTGATTCTTCTTGCCTCTTGCTGACCGTCAAGATGTCATACAAGAACAAACCCACCCCTCAAAGCTTGTGCGCGCGTGAGTTTGTTCTTTGTGTGTAAGTTCCTGGGGCCTGCCCCACCCTACCTTATAAGATTATAGTATATACCCCCCTTCTGCGATGAGAAGTGAACTAGTAGTTGACGTAACGCCCACCAGCATCAGCACCGCGCTGACCGAGGACGGCCGTCTGATGTCGCTGCAACGCGAATCGCGAGACGCCTCCTATGCCGTGGGCAACCTCTACCTTGCCAAGGTGAAGAAACTCATGCCAGGCCTCAATGCCGCATTTGTCAATGTGGGATATGGCAAAGACGCATTTCTTCATTACCTTGATTTGGGTTCGCAGTTCAACACCTACGCTCAATTCATCAAGTCGGTACTGGAAAATGGCGGCAAGAAACAGCTTGCCGTGTCGCGCATGCAGCTCGGCGAGGACATCGACAAGCACGGTTCAATTACCGACGTGCTTACTCAAGGTCAGGAGCTGATTGTGCAAATCGCCAAAGAGCCGATTTCGTCCAAGGGTCCACGGCTAACCACCGAAATCACCTTCACGGGTCGCTTTCTTGTGCTGACCCCATTCAACGACAAGATTTCGGTGTCGCAAAAAATCAAGGACCGCGCCGAGAAGACGCGCCTTCGCCGGTTGATAGAGAGCATCAAGCCGAAGAATTTCGGCGTGATAATCCGCACATCGGCCGAGAACAAGCGCGCCGCCGAGCTCCACAGCGAGCTGAAGGTCCTGCTCAAGTGCTGGGAAGACGCCGTTGCCAAGGCGCGCTACAGCCAACCAGCCACTCTCCTGTATGAGGAGGAAAGCCGTGCCGTAGGCGAGATTCGAGACATCTTTAACCCCGACTTCGAGAGCATCCATGTGAATGATGCCGAGATATTTGAGCAGATACGCAACTATGTGAACCTGATAGCACCCGATCGCAGTGACATCGTCAAGCTGTACAGCGATGACGAGCCGATATTCGACAAGTTCAATATCACGCGACAAATCAAGTCGTCGTTCGGCAAGACCGTGTCATTCAAGTCGGGAGCATACATAATCATCGAGAGCACTGAAGCGCTGCACGTGATTGACGTGAACTCGGGCAACCGTTCGAAAGCGTCGTCCGACCAAGAGAGCAACGCACTGGGCGTGAACATGCTTGCCGCCGACGAGATTGCTCGTCAGTTGCGTTTGCGTGACATGGGCGGCATCATCGTGATTGACTTTATTGACATGGCCAAGGCCGAGCACCGACAGGAGCTGTATAACCACATGCGAGAGGTAATGGCCAACGATCGTGCCCGCCACAACATCTTGCCGCTGAGAAAGTTCGGCTTGATGCAAATCACCCGTCAACGCGTCCGCCCCGCCCTGGACATTGTCACCGCCGAGACCTGCCCCTCATGTGGTGGAAAAGGCGAGATACAGCCTTCACTGCTATTTACCGACACGCTGAAAGACAAGATAGACTATCTTGTCAACTCACTGAAGGTAAACAACTTCATTATGTATGTCCATCCGTTTGTGGACGCCTATCTCAAGAAAGGACTCATCAGCGAATACTGGCGTTGGCGCCGGGAGTTCAAGCGCAAGTTCCGCATCCTGCCTGACCAGTCGCTGACCTATCTGGAGTACAAAGTCCTAGACAAGGACCGCAACGAGATTGACCTCAAAGAGGAGAAAGACACCAGCAGCGCGACAAGCAAAAAGGAACGTCGCCGCAAGCAGAAAAATGCTGACGAGTCTGACGATTAAGACAGGTCTTATCCACAACACGACACAATGCCCGGCAACAGCGGTTGTTGCCGGGCATTTTCTTTTGATAAATATTTGCCGTGTTATTGGGCGATGATGTCGGCGAAACGGGCGTTGCTCCAAACCACCAGTCGATCATCGATGTCACTGATGGTCATCACACCCAGGTCGTCACGATCTTGCATCATTTGTTGCACAGCCTCTGTTCCCATCACCATGCATGCCGTGGCCCAAGCATCGGCCAACATGCAGTTGGGTGCCACGACCGTGACACTGATCAGGTCGCTCGTTTCGCTGCGCCCAGTCTTGGGGTTGACGATGTGTGAGACACGTTGTCCGTCCGAGTCGCGATACTTGCGGTAACTACCGCTGGTGGCAACACCACCCTCGTTAAGTGCCAAGACCAATACAGCCTCGTGACTGACGGTGTCGGGTTGGTCGGTAGGCATGTCGACCGACACACGCCAGGCACCGCCCTCGCGATTTGTCCCCGAGCAAGCTATCTCTCCACCAATTTCTACCATGAAGTTCGCCACGCCATTGCGCCGCAACATCCGCCCCACTTCGTCGCATGCCAAGCCCTTGGCAATCGAACTGAAATCCAGCTGCACACGCGGATCACTCTTGACGAATTTCCTGTCGGCCATTCTCAGCTTTTCCAAGCCCACAAACTGCAGTATACTATCAATCTGCGCCTGAGTGGGCAATTCACCATTCCTGTAGCCGAAGCCCCAAGCGTTGACCAGCGGCATCACCGTGGGGTCAAATGCTCCACCCGTCTCGTTGTGTACCCGCAACGAGGCTTGATAGAGGGTGTCGAGGATGGCATCGGCCACCAGCGAGGTGCCCCTATTGAATTGTGCCACCAGCGATGCTTTGTTATAGACCGACGCACTTCGGTCTACCCGCTGTAGCACAGCTTGGATGGAATCATTCAGGTATTCGCGACCCAAAAACAGGATGTGATAATCGGTGGTCCATACCACTCCCGTGCTTTCGTGCCACTGCTGGGGCTGTGGACGAGTCCATATCAGTGCCGCCGCTCCCAGCACGGCAGCGACAACAACTGCGACATATTTCTTGCTCATCATGTCGCAAAATTAACGATTTGTTGTTACATAGTCACAAAAAATTTGGAGAAAAAGAAAAATATCACTAGTTTTGCAGCCATGAAACGTCTATCAGTCATATTGCTAGCCACACTTGTTCTGTCGCTGACGGCTGTGGCACAATTCCGAGTGGGGCTCAAGGGCGGTATCACGACCAACGCCCTGCACTTCGATAAAGAGATACTCAATAGCGAGCGTCGCACAGGCTGGACCGCCGGCATTCATTTGGAACTAGGCCTTCCCGTGGTGGGTCTAGGTATTGACGGTTCACTGATGTTCAAGCACCACAACGACGTTCTTGAAGGCATCGACCACACCTATCACCGCGACTACATTGAGATACCGCTGCATGTGCGCTACAAACTGAATTTGGTGGGTTTGAACCAGATTCTAGCGCCCTACGCGTTCACGGGTCCCAACTTCGGTTTCCTGTGCCACGAGTCGGACGACATCACATGGGACAACCGCGCAAGCAATGTGTCCTGGGATGCGGGCTTCGGTGTCGAGTTGCTGCGCCACGTGCAGATTTCGGCCAGCTACAGCTTGGGACTGACCAAGGCGTTCAAACAAGTGGGTATCGACCAGGAAGGCGAGTCCATCAGTGGCCGCGACCACTGCTGGACGATTACTGCGGCATATCTTTTCTGATAATGCATTACTCCAAATGCATAATTCATAATGCATAATTACCGCCAAACCGCATTCCTATCTATTTCCCTCTCCCTTCTAGGCGAGAGGGATTATTGTGACTGATGAATTGAGGAATTTTAAGGTTAGATAGTTGCGGGAATGGAGAAAATGTGGTAGTTTTGCACCATATTTCTAGAAACTTCGAAAAATGAAAAAGATATCCCTCTACATTGTTGCCATATTGGCATTATTGTGTGGCGCGACCGCATCAGCCCAGACCGAGACTCGTTGGGGCGTTACCGCCGGTGCGAACTATAACGAGATTCACTTTAAGCAGAGCGACATCATGCCTGTCGACAAGGCCTTTGGCCCGATGGTGGGTCTGACTGGCGAGATGAATATCCAGGGCATCGGTTTCGGTATTGACTTGTCGTTGCTTTACTCGATGCGCGGCGGCAAGCTGCACTATGGCGACTACAAAGTGTGGTCATCGTTGGGACTGGGCGATGAGACGGTGCGCATGCACTACATCGATGTGCCGCTGAACCTGAAGTTCCGTTGGCACAAGATGAACGGCTTTGAGGACAAGTTGATGCCGTTTGTCGCCGTCGGCCCGACGTTCTCCTTCCTGGTGGGCAGCAACCTGAAGGACGTGAATCACTACACCCCAGTGAGCGTGATTATGCACTTCGGTGCCGGTATTGAGTTGTACCGCCACCTGCAGTTGCAGGGCGGTTTCAATTTCAGCATCGGGCAAACGCTGCGTACCCAGCTTCTCGATGAGAACATCGCCAAGAACCGATACTGGACAGTCACCGCCACCTATTTCTTTAAGGAATAGCAATTATTTGACGAATCGCCAAACTGTTACCTTGGTAATAGTTTATTGTTAAAAGATATGAAATTTGTACTGTTTTTTTTGCCTATATCAAAAAAAGCAGTACTTTTGTAGCATAACACTCTAACTGAAGTTGATTCAATGTGTATGACAATTCGTCGCGAGACGCGTTGTCATATTTTTTGCGCTGTTTTTCAAGCGATTAGCATACCTTGCGCCACCTGCAGGGCAGCCTGCGCGCCCAAGGTCTGCCGCACAATGGTGAGTCCAAACTCGCATGCGGCTGCGGGACCTCGTCCGGTGACCACGTTACTGTCAACTACGACCATCGAAGGCTCACACCAATTCACGCCACATCCATCCACTGCCATGCCAGGATAACACACGGCATCACGTCCTCGAATGATGCCCAGCGGTGCCAGCACGATGGCCGGCGAAGCACAAATGGCGGCGATGTTTCCACCCTTGGCATTATGTGCCACCAAAGCATCGGTAAGCGGCTCGCAAGCAAAGAGGTTGCTGGCTCCAGGCATGCCACCCGGGCAAATGAGCCACTCGGCATTCGCCAGATCGCAATCCTCAATGAGGGCGTCGGCCTCGACTACTACACCATGGGCGCCAGTGACTTGCAAGGTGGGATTGATTGACACGGTGATGACCGGCATACCGGCACGGCGCATCACATCGATGGTTGCCATGGCTTCGATTTCCTCGAACCCATCGGCAAAGAATACGAATGAAGGTTTCATATGAATTGAGAATTAAGAATTAAGAACGCGCTTCGCGCTGGTAGAACGTTTCTCTGGTAGAGCGCTTCGCTGGTAGACCGCGCTTCGCGCTGGTAGAGAATTTTAGCTTCCCCCTCTTCAGGGGGGATTGAGGGGGGCTTAATTATGCATTGACACAAAAGGCTCTGCCCCTCTCCGGCTGTGGTTGCTGGGAGAAGTGCAGAGCCTTCAGATGTTGCTTGACTTGAGGCTTGGCCTCGCAAACTCACTTGGGCAGTGTTGTTTGGGTGGCGCAGTTAGGCGTTCTTTGCCTCAGCCTCGCTGACGCCCGCCAGCGCGGGGTCTACCAAGATGCGTCCGCAATATTCGCAGACAATGATTTTCTTGTGCATCTTGATTTCCATCTGTCGCTGGGGCGGGATGCGGTTGAAGCATCCACCGCAAGCGTTGCGCTGCACATAGACCACACCGAGTCCGTTGCGTGCGTTCTTGCGGATGCGCTTGAACGCGGTGAGCAGACGGGCGTCAATCTTGTTCTCGAGTCGCTTGGCCTGCTCGCGCAGTTTCTCCTCGTCCTGCTTGGTCTCACTGACGATTTCGTTGAGCTCGCTCTTCTTCTCGGCCAACACGTGCTGGTTGTCCTCGAGGAGTTCCTGTGCGCGTGCAATCTCTTGCTTGATAGCCTCAATCTTGCGGGCACACTCGTTCATCTTCTTCTCGGCAAGCTCGATGTTGAGGGTCTCGTACTCGATTTCCTTAGTCAGGTGGTCATACTCGCGGTTGTTGCGTACGTTGTCCTGGTCACGTGTGTACTTCTCGATGCGCGTCTCGGCCTGGTCGCGTGCTGCCTGCTGGTCGGCGATATCCTGCTGCAGTCCTGCAATCTCATCGTTGTAGTTGTTGATGCGGGTCTGCAGTCCTTCGATGGCTGCATCCAGGTCCTCGACCTCGAGAGGTAGCTCTCCACGCAGGATTTTGATGCGATCCACCTCCGAGAGTATTTTCTGCAGGTGGTACAACGCCTTGAGGCGCTCCTCAACGGTCAGTTCATGATCTTTTTTTGCCATAAGTAATTATTTATTATTTTCTAGAGGCTCTAGACTTGCTAGAGGCACTAGATGTTTTTGACTAGATATTGTTGTTAAACCAAATAATTCACGGGGTTGCGTTCGGTCTGGGCCAATTCGACGGGCAGGTCGGGGCAGTTCTTGCCGATGATGTCCATGAAGAGCTCGGTGGTGTACTGCTCGCTCTCGTAGTGACCAATGTCGGCGATGACGATGCCCTCGTCGGCCTTGAAGAAATCGTGATACTTGACGTCGCCAGTAATGTAGACCTGTGCCCCCGCCTCTCGTGCTCGGTCAATCAGGAAGGCACCCGCTCCGCCACAAACTGCCGCACGCATTACCATGCCGCTAGTATCACCGCTGTAGCGAACAGCACGCACGCCGAAAACCTCCTTGACTTGCCTCAGCAGGTCGCACACGGGCATCGGTATCACCGAGCCTATCACACCCGAACCGATGGTGACGCCATTGTCGTCGTGCGCCTCGAGCACCTCAAGATCGCTCAAGCCCAGTTTGTCGGCCATGTGCTGCGACACGCCCATAGGTGCGTTGTCAAGGTTGGTGTGGGCACTGTAGATGTTGATGTCGTGCTTGATGGCATGCGCCACCATGCGTTCGACCTCGTCGCGACCCGCCAACTTCTTCAGCCCGTGGAAAATGAGCGGATGATGGCTCACTACCATATTGTAGCCTCGGCGCACTGCCTCGTCGATAACCGCGCGTGTCACGTCGGTGCACAAGAGCGCCCCCGTGACGGTTGCCTCGGGGTCGCCCACCTGCAATCCGGCATTGTCGTAGCTCTCCTGCCAGCGCAGCGGTGCCACCTGCTCGATGGCGCGGGCGATATCATTAACCCTTAATGGCGCGCAATCGGTCATTGTCGACATTCAGATAGAGTTCGTCAAGCTGCTCCTGGGCAATCTCACTGGGTGCGTCAAGCATCACATCGCGGCCACTGTTGTTCTTGGGGAAGGCGATGCAGTCGCGGATGCTGTCGAGACCCGCCATGATCGAGACGAAGCGGTCGAGACCGAAGGCGAGACCACCATGAGGGGGTGCGCCATACTTGAAGGCGTTGATGAGGAAGCCGAACTGTGCCATGGCCTTCTCGGGGGTGAAGCCCAGAATCTCGAACATCTTCTCCTGCAGCTGACCGTCGTGGATACGGAGGCTACCGCCACCCACCTCGATGCCGTTGCATACGAAGTCATAGGCCACGGCGCGGACACGCTCGGGATGCTCGTCGAGCAAGGGGATGTCGTCGGGGTTGGGCATGGTGAACGGGTGGTGGGT
>JAEEGL011979275.1_pt1 | contig 17791 bp, 18 predicted proteins | sample 9134231 | NCBI WGS metagenome assembly JAEEGL01 (sample SAMN16246548, study PRJNA631951) | gut metagenome | biome: gut microbiome; feature: rumen; material: fiber-attached | host: Bos | place: Iran: Karaj | collected 2018-10 | reverse complement strand
GGCTTTCCGAAATTTTTATGCTTTATGTTTTAGATGTTGTTGTATCATATCTTTATTCTCATAAAAGGTCTATGATTATAGCTGATCAAAAAAATCATATAAATAATAATATTCATACGTTGGCCCAGGTGATGATGTTTGTTTCTCAAATAGCAATTTTAAGAATTTTTGGATCTTTTGAATTATATGTAATTTGTAGAATTATATCTAAGCTGGTTGAAAATATACTTATTTCATATATGTTCGATAAGAAATATCCTTTTATAAATCTTAAAATAAAAACAAAATTGCCAAGCATAGAAAAAAAAGATCTATTTAAAAATATGAAAGCACTTTTTGTTCATAAAATTACAAGTTTTAGTACTACAGTTTTTTCTTCTCTGGTAATAATGTATGTTTTGGGGCTTGAAATTAGTGGAATATACGGAAATCATATGATGATTGTTATGGCTCTTATAACGGTTACAAATGAAATATTCAACGGAGTAATTGCTAGTTTTGGGAATCTTTTAAATACAGAAAACAGGCAAAAAGTATATAATAATTTTAATGTTTTGTATTTTTTTAATTTTTTAATTTATTCGTTTATAGTATGTTCTTTTGTGAGTGTTATTACGCCATTTATGGGCCTTTGGATAGGAACAGAATCAACTCTTGGAATAGGTACTATTATTTCAATAGCAGGTTATCTTTATATTAATGGCATTCGCCAATCAATAGGTATGGCTAAGGTTAGTGCTGGAATATATGATCCAGATAAATACATAGTACTGTTTGGTGCAGTTATTACTTTTGTTGTGTCGTTTGTTTTATTAAAACCTTTAGGCATAGCGGGAGTTATGATAGGTAATATTATTGGGTTGATGGCAATACCGTATTGGGTGCAGCCGTATTTGGTTTACGATGAAGTCTTTAGAAAGAGTGTTAAAATATATCATTTTAAATTTGCACTGTACACTTTGCTTACTATTGTTTACTCATTTTTATGTTACCAAGTGGGGACTTGGGCTTATAAAAATCATGTTATAGATAATATGGTCTATTCGTTTTCCCATGTTATAAATATGCCATTTTCTAAGCTTAGTTTAATTTCCCAGATAATTTTTAATATGTTGGTTTGTATTTTGATTCCTAATTTGCTTAATGTTATTGTGTTTTGTAAGACGAAAGAATTTAAAAATTTATGGAGAGTGGCAAAAAGCGTTTTGATAAAATCTAAGAAACAATAAAGGAGGAGTTTGACTTTGAACGTATTGTTTTCTATGTTTATTTATTTAATTCAAGTTATGCTGCCGTTTATGGGTATTTTGATAATAGGATGTTGTTTTAAATCATTGTTTTCAAATTTAAGTTTTAGGCATCCTTTAATAGCCCTTGTAAATAAAACTACGGGTGAAAAAATACCAATAGTTTACTGGGAGAATTCAATAGGGCGGGACAAGCACTGTGATATAGTAGTAAACAGTCCTACTGCGTCAAGAGACCACGCTGTACTTTATAGACGAGACGAAGGTTGGTTTATCTCGGATACAAATTCCAAAGGCGGTGTTTATCTAAATGGAGCGCCAATTTCTGATGATGAAAAAGTTTACATAAACGATATAATACAAATTGGTGGAATAAACTATGAACTCAGAAAATCCGACGTTTTCAATGATAATTCTGAAAAAAACAGTCTAAAAAACAGCTATAATAAATTTTATGCAGGTGGATCAATACTCATATTGGTTAGTTTTTTTCAGGCTCTTTGTACGGTTCAGATGTGTTTTTCAAATTCTTCTTTTGATTACAAGCCATTAACAATTTTGGGGTTACTATTAGGAATTTCTTGGATGAGTTTTTTTGTTTCTAAATATATAATAAGAAGAAGTAATTTTGAACTTGAAACCCTGGGAATATTTTTAAGCGGTGTTGGTATAATTAATTCCGCTGGGGCAGATGTAAAATCAACTTATACTCAAATAATTTGTTTGGGAATAGGCATTGTGTTTTTTGAAATAATTTTGGCATTTATAAAAGATCCTGATATAGCCATGAAATTTAGGCCATATATTGCGGTAATTGCTCTTGTGCTTTTGGCTATGAACTTAGTTTTTGGTAAAGTAAAAAATGGTTCGCAAAATTGGGTTATGTTTGGGCCATTTTCTTTTCAACCTTCAGAAATAGTTAAAGTTGCATTCGTGTTTTTTGGTTCGTCAACAATAAAAGGAATACAAACTACAAAAAATTTAACGTTGTTTATACTATTTTCTGCGGCATGTATGGGCGCACTGTTTTTAATGGGTGATTTTGGTACTGCGTGCATTTTTTTCGTAACGTTTATTTTAATATCATTTATGCGCTCAGGTAGCATACGAACTGTTTTTTTAACTTGTGCATCTGCAGTAATTGGAGCGGGATTTATTTTAAAATTCAAGCCGTACATAGTTACAAGGTTTTCTGCATGGCGACATGTCTGGGAGCACATTAATGATACTGGCTATCAGCAAACAAGGGTTCTTACATATTCGGCAAGTGGTGGACTTTTGGGTTTAGGAATAGGAAAAGGTGCACTAAAATATGTTTTTGCGGCACCAAGTGATTTGGTATTTGGAATGCTCTGCGAAGAATGGGGAGTAATTATGGGCATTTTGATTATTTTAACCATAGCTATACTTGGAATTTATGCACGTAGCGCAAGTATACGCAGTAGATCAGCGTTTTATTCAATAGCTTCGTGCTGCGGTGCAGGAATGCTCGTATTTCAAATGATGCTTAATGTTTTTGGCGTGGTAGATATTTTACCTCTAACGGGTGTTACGCTGCCTTTTATAAGTTTAGGTGGCTCTAGTTTGATTTCTGTTTGGGGGATACTTGCATTTATAAAAGCATCTGACGAAAGAACATACGCCATAAAAAGATAAGATTTGGGAGTGAAAAGATGAAAAATACGCGATTTCGGTCTATTATTATATATATAGTAATATGTTTCTTTTTTGCTGGAATAGGGTTTTTCCTTTTTGAGTTTATAACAAGTTCTCGGCAGTGGGCTTTTTCTCCTGTAAACAGGCATCTTTCAGAAGGTAGTATGTCTGGCGGAAAAATTTTGGATACAAATAATATTATTTTGGCTCAAACTTTAGATGGAAAAAGAATTTACAACGAAAAAGAAGATGTAAGAAAAGCGATGCTTCACACGGTTGGAGATGGTTCAGTTTTAATTCCAACGTCGGTACAAAGCCGGTATAATAGTGAGCTTTTTGGATATAATCCTGTTACCGGTTTTGGTGCACCTCATGTTTTTGATATAAATCAAAATATAAAACTTACTTTAGACAGCGAAATATGCGCTAAAGTGTTTAGAAGTTTTAAAGATAGAAAAGGTGCGGCACTTGCTTATAATTATCTAACTGGCGAAGTTTTGTGTATGGTAAGCTTGCCTACATACGACGTTAATAACCGTCCGGCTTTTGAGGAAATTAGTAGAGATAAGTACGAAGGAATGTATATTAATCGCGCTATTTCGTCGTCATTTACTCCGGGTTCTATTTTTAAAATTTTTACAACAGCAGCAGCGCTGGATTTAATTCCTGGTGTAGAAAACAGAACTTTTGAGTGCAAAAAGGTAAAAATTATTGATGGCGAAAAAGTAACATGTATGTCTAGCCATGGAAAAATAAATTTAAAAGACGCTATGTCTAAGTCTTGCGATATTGTATTTAGTGATATAGCAATTGAACTTGGTAGAGAAAAGATGAAATCAAAAATGGAAGAATACGGTCTTAATATGCCGGAGTATTTTGATGGAATGCAAGTTGTGAGTAGTAACTATGATGTAACTAATGCTTCAAAGGCAGATCTTGGCTGGTCAGGAATAGGCCAGTCGAAAGATAAAGTTAGTCCACTTTATATGTTAAAAGTGATGGGTGCTATTGCAAACAAAGGTATTCACGTTGAGCCGTTTGCTGTTAAATCTGTTTTTACGGATTCTTCAGTGGAGTACTCAAATAATTCTAAAAATTTGTCAAAAAGAATGTTTAGTGAAACTACGGCTGAATCTTTAAAAGAAATGATGAGATATACAATGAAAAATCAGTATAAAGATTCAATGTTTGGAGGAATCCAAATGTGTGCTAAAACAGGCACAGCAGAAGTAGGAGGAGATAAGCTCCCTCATGGTTGGATGGTGGGCTTTTCTTATGATAAAACTTTTCCTGTTGCTTTTTCTGTGGTAGTGGAAAATGGTGATTTTGGAATAAGATCTGCTGGGCCGATAGCTGCAGAAATGATAAAGGATCTTCATGGCGCGTTTAAATCGGGTAAATATGAAAAAAAATAAATTTGAAATGAGCTTGACTTGTTTGAATTTTTAATATATCATAAAGGATGTAATCTTATATGTTTAATTTATTAATTAAAAAGGGGGAAATTTTATGAGCGAAAATTTAGTTCAAGTGGAAGAAATTATTGAAGACAACACTGAATCTTTAGAAAAGGAATGTGTTTTAAAAACAACCAATTTAACAAAACGATATGCTCGTAAAAATGCTGTAGATAATGTTAATATTACTATTAACAAAGGGGATATTTACGGATTTATTGGTAAAAATGGTGCGGGCAAGACTACCGTTATGAAAATGATATCCAGTCTTTTAAAACCTAATTCAGGTGATATAGAACTTTTTGGAAGCAAAAATTTAGTTAAAGGATGTAAAAAAGTAGGTACAGTTATAGAAAATCCAGCTTTTTATCCTTATATGAATGCTCGCCAAAATATTGAAGTTCAGCGTATATTAAAAGGCGTGGAAGATAAAAGTGTAACAAATGAGCTTCTTGAAGTTGTAGGGTTAAAAAATGCAGGAAGGAAAAAAGCGAAGAATTTTTCTTTGGGAATGAAACAAAGGCTTGCTATTGCTATTGCATTGGTTGGTGATCCGGAATTTTTAATTCTTGATGAGCCTACAAACGGGCTTGATCCTGCAGGAATTAAGGAAATGAGAGAGCTTATTTTAAAACTTAATAAAGAAGCAGGAATTACAGTGTTTATCTCTAGCCACATTTTAGGTGAACTTAATAAAATGGTTACAAAATATGGCGTTATTAATGAGGGAAAACTTGTTGCCGAGTTTGATGCTGATGAACTTTCTTGTAGAGTTAAACCGTGTATTAAATTGGTGGTTAATGATCCAGAAAAAGCGGTGGAGATTATTAAAGAAAAATTTGGCGAAGTTAATATAGAATGCACTGATAACACCATTTGTATTTATGAAAATATAGATAATTTTGTGGAGCTTAATTCTATTTTATCTGATGCAGAAATTATAGTAAGTTCTTTTACTAAAGAGCAGGAAGATTATGAAAACTATTTCTTAAAATTAATGGAAGGAGAGGTTTAAAATGGGTAAGTTAATAAGATCAGATTTTTATAAAATTTTACGCACTAAGTACCTTTATGTTTGTGCAATTTTTTCAGCACTTATGGCTATGTTAATTGTTTATGCTGAGTATTTTGTTATTTTGCAAACTTATGGGGATTATGCAAGTTTATTTAGTTTAGATTCAATATCTGCTATAATGATGGGTACGCCAAGTTTTATATCACTCGCTGCAATAGCAATTGCAATGTTCGTTTCCTCAGATTTTAATTATGGAACAATAAAAAATGTTATTTCTTCTGGGGTAAGCCGTATAAAAATTTATTTTTCAAAAGTTATAGTGTCTTTTACAATTACGTTTTTTTACGCGCTAATTAGTTGTGTTACATCTTTTATTATGGGAAGTGTTCTTTGGGAAGTTGGAGAATATACCAGAGATGTTTATATTAATTTAATTAAGTCATTATCATTTAGTTTGTTTGCTAGTTTTGCGCTTATTAGTGTTTATATTATGATAGGATTTTTGGTAAGAAATTCAGGAATTGCAATAGCAGTCAATTTGGGCACTTACTACATAGTTATGCCTCTTTTGATTAAATTTGTCAACGTTGCAGTTGCAACATGGTTTAAAATTTCTGAATTTAATCTTTCTGATTATTTGGCAAGCACGTACATTGCTAAAGTATTAAACTTTAGCGAACTTGTAGATAAGGAAATAACTACCGGATTAATAGTTTGCGGTTCATATATTTTATTAAGTACCGTAATTGGGCTTGTAACTTTTAAACGTAGAGATATTAAATAGTGTGTAGATGAAATTATCTAATGAAAGCGGCTTAACAAGCCGCTTTTCGCTTTTTTAATATAAATTTTGTTTGAAAATTTTCGAATACTTTCGTTTTTATTTGGTTGAACATAAATATATAGTTATTTTAAAATAATATTTATGAAGATTATAAAAATTAAAAGAGGGTTTGAAAATGAATATTAAAAATATGCACGAAAAAATTTTTTCTTCATTAGAAAAAACTGTTTTTTATAATTTGATTTGGACGGAATGTGAAGGAAATAAAAGCTTTGGTATTCAAATTATAACTAAAACCAAGAGCTACACAGAAAAAGAAATAATAAAAGATATTTCCATGAATGAAAATTTTGTAATAAAAATAATTGATTATCTATATGAAAATGCAGTGGATACATTACACTTTAAAGATGTAACAGAAGATTATATATTAAAATCAGAAAACGCTTAATAATAAAAGTTAGTATAAAATTCTTTTAAATTGACTATCTTTTTTTAGGGTATTATAGTTGTAGTATGATGTTAATTTGAAAGAGGCGGTTTTGTGGAAGGTTTTAATTTAAAAAAAATAAAAAGTTTTGAAGTTGATCACAGAAAAATAAAAAGGGGAATGTATATTTCTCGAATTGATGGAAATATAACGACTTATGATATAAGAATGGTTATTCCAAACAGTGGGGACTATTTAGAAAATGATGGCCTTCATACATTTGAGCATCTTTTTGCCACATTTATGCGTAGTTCAGATTACTCAAAGAACGTTGTATATGTTGGACCGATGGGTTGTCGTACGGGGTTTTATTTATTAATGAAAGATACTGCGGATGAAATTGCTATTAATTTGGTAAAAAATGCCATGGGCTTTATATCTGAATATAATGGTGATGTTCCTGGTGCCACGGAAAAAGAATGCGGTAATTACAAAGAGCATAATTTGGAAAAAGCTTGGAGCTATGCAAAAAGAATGAGGAGTGTTCTTAAAAATTACAGCGTGGAAATGCTTAAGTATTAATCAATAAAATCAAAAATAACCTCCTTAGCATACACTTATAAAAGATGTAAATTTAAAGGAGGGCTTTTTTATGTTTAGAAGTAATTTGGGTAGTAGAAATATGAATATGAATAACAAAAAAATAAGAGAACCTTTTTTAGTAAATCTAGCAGAAGAAACATGTATAAATAACGATTTTAGAAAAATTTTGTGGACAGGTCAGCATATGCAGCTTACTGTTATGGATATTGAACCTCGTAAATCAATCGGATTGGAAATTCACCCCAAAAATGACCATCTTTTGTATATAGAGGAGGGCATAGGTCACGTTTTAATGGGATACCAAAAAGAAAACTTGGTTTACAGGCGTCAAGTGAAAAAAGGTGACGCAGTTTTGATTCCTGCTGGGCTTTGGCATAATTTAATTAATTTTAGTTTAAAACCTATCAAGTTATTTGTTGTTTATGCTCCGCCACACTATTAAAAAACATAAAAAAATCAGGCCAGTATTTATGCTGACCTGGTTTTTATTAATTTGTGCGCTTTTTGCCCCAGAAGAACAGTGCAACAGTGCCAGGGCCGGTATGGCTTCCAATTGTGGTGCCGATATTATTTATTTTTACTTTGTCTTTAAGGTGCGTAAAGTGTTTTTCAATTAAATCCGCTAGCGCTTTTGCATCTTCATAACAATCGGAATGGCTTATAAAACAACGTTCTGCATAATTTTCACCATTTTGAGCGTTTTCTTTCATTTTTTTGAATGCTTCTTCTATGGCTTTTGCTTTTGTTCGTACTTTTAATATGGGTGTAAGTTTACCTTGACTGTTTACGTTTAGTATTGGGCAAATTTTAAGAAGTGTACCTACAAATCCTGCTGCTTTGGATATTCTTCCGCCGCGTATATAAAAACTTAAATCTGTTGAGAAGAACCAGTGGTTAAGATTTAGTTTGTTTTCTTCTGCCCAGTTAAAAAGTTCGTCTATGGTTTTTCCGTTATCTCTTAAATCTGCCAATTTGTCCATTAAAAGTCCGCCGCCTGATGAACCTCCCAAAGAATCAACTATATATATTTTTCTTTCTGGAAATTTTTCCTCAAGCTCTTTTTTTGCAATTAATGCCGAATTATAAACACCCGATAAACCAGATGAAAGGCTGATGTGAAGAATATCTAAGCCTTTTTCTAAAAATGGAGTAAAATATTCTATAAATTCGCCAACGTTTACTTGAGATGTTTTTACTTCTGTTCCTTTTTGGCTTATTGTTTTATAAAAATCTTTAAATGAAATGCTTTGGCCTAAATCATCGGTGTAGTTTTTGCCATTTATTGAAAAATGAAAACACGCGTAGAAAATATTTCTTTTTTCAAAGTATTCTTTGTCTAAGTCAAAAGTGGAACAACAGCTTAAAACGTAAGGGTTCATATATTGCATCTCCTTAATTTTTTGATTTTATTATTTTACCCTATGATAAATATATATACACATGTTATAATTATATTGGATAGAGTATTAAATTTGAATATACAAATTTAGGGAAGTGTATAATTAATGCAAGAAGATAAACGAGTTTTAAAAACGAAAAAGAATTTAAAGCAAACTCTAATAAAAATGCTGGCTAAAAAATCTTTTGAAAAAATTTCAGTAAAAGAAATTTGCGAGGTTTCTCAAACTAGTAGAATAACTTTTTACGCTCATTACAAAGATAAATATGATTTAGTGGACGATATTTCTAAAGATATGATAAAAATGGCACAGGACGAGTATTATAGGCTGCAAGACGAAAATAATGTAGAGAGAGATTCCATTACGAGTTACTGCAATTTTTTGGATTGCATTCTTAATATATATTATAATAATTTGCAGCTGTTTTCGCATACGGTTCCGCATGAAAATCCATATCTTAACTATTCTTTTTACAAGTATATTCTTAAATATTTGGAAATTCACGCCCAAAAAAGAAGTAACACTTTAAAACCAAAATACGGTTTAAAAAAAACAGCTGCATTTTTGTGTTATGGTTTTTTGGAGTTTATTAATGAAAGTAATATAGAAAAAAATCCATCGAAGAAAGTTAGAAAAGAAGTCCGAGAGTTGCTTGAAAACATATTAAAATCAGAAATTTTAACAGAAAATATCTTAAAATGAATTTTTTAAAAATTAATAATTTTAAATCAGTTAGCTTTATTTGAATTAAATTTAGATGTATAAATTACGAAAAACTGCAGATTTTAAATATTGAAAATAATATTTATTAAAAGCAGGAGTAAATAAATGAGAAATGAAACCTCAAAAAAAGAAAAAAGCATATTTGAAACCCTTTTTAATATTAATGTTGGTGATCATATTGAAAAAAAGAACGGACTTAGTTATTTGTCTTGGCCTTTTGCATGGGCAGAAGTAAAAAAGATTTTTCCGGATGCAAATTATAAAGTTAAACTTTTTGGAGAAAACAATTTGCCGTATGTTTATGATGAATCTACAGGATATATGGTGTTTACGAGCGTTACCATAAATGATTTGACACACGAAATGTGGCTCCCCGTGATGGATAATTCAAATAAATCTATGAAATCCGTGAAATATACTTATGATACAAATTATAGAAAGAATGTGCCGGTTGAACCTGCTAGTATGTTTGATGTTAATAAAGCAATAATGCGCTGTTTAGTTAAAAATCTTTCTATGTTTGGTTTGGGGCTTTATATTTATGCAGGGGAAGATTTACCTGAAAAAGAATTGGAAAAAATATTGCCTTCTGATGTTAAAAGTTTAAAAAAAGTAATATCTAATTTTGAAAACGCTGATAAATTGCAAAATAATATGCTAAAAAATTATAACTTAAAAAATATAGAAGATTTGAACGTTAAGCAATATACAGAAATACTAAAAAAATTAAATGATTGGAAAAATAAAGAGTAGCCTAGTTTAAATCAGGCTACTTTTTATTATAAAAGTCTTTGTACATGCACAACTAAACTATCGGTTTCATATTAATAAATACAGCTTTTTGTGTGGGGTTGGTGGTTGAATGTGGTTTTTAGAAATTTTGTCATTAATACCTTTTTCCATTCTTCATGTAATTACGTCTAATTCTTTTCCAAAGCCTCTTAGTGCAAAAGAAGAAAAAAAGTACATAGAAATGTTAGGGCAGGAGAATAATACCGAAGCAAAAAATAAGCTGATAAACCATAATTTAAGGTTAGTGGCTCATATTACCAAAAAATATTATTATAATAAAAGTGACCCGGACGATTTGATTTCCATAGGAACCATAGGGCTTATAAAAGCGGTTAATACCTTTAATCCCCAGAAAGGAATAAAACTGTCGAGCTATGCATCCAGGTGTATAGAAAATGAAATTTTAATGTATTTTAGGAGTTTAAAAAAGTTAGCTTTGGATATTTCTATTAATGAACCAATTGAAACAGATAAAAATGGAAATATTTTAACGCTTATGGATACCATATCTACTGATGATTTTGTTGTGGATAAAATTGACATAAAAGTAAAAATACAAAAATTAAAAAAATATATTTTAAAATATTTAAATAAACGCGAGCAAATTATTTTATGCCTTCGCTATGGGTTAAATGGTACTGTACCTTTGCCACAAAGAGAGGTTGCAAAAAAATTGGGAATATCTCGCTCGTATGTTTCCAGAATAGAAAAAAAGACACTTTTGTTTTTAAAAAAATGTTTTAAGTAGCAGTAGATTGTTTGATTTACTGCTGCTTTTAGTTTTTAAAATGAAAGAGTTTGACAAAAAACTAATTATGTGTTACTATGGTGTTAAAATTAAAAAACAAGAGGCGCTAAAATTATGAAGTTTTTAAAAAAATCAATAGCTGCGTTGTTATCAATTCTTATAGCTTTAAATTTTACTTTTTGTAGAGCGGAAGAAATAAAATCTTCTGGGTATGCAGAAGGCGAAATAGAAGCTTCTGAGTGTACATCGGAAGAAATCGAAACTTCTGAGAATAAAAATGACAATAAGTCATCAATTTTGAAGTATACTATTGCAGGAGTTGTGGCAACTGTTGGTACAGCGGCAGCCGTAACAGCAGGCATAGTTGCTACGGGAAATAACAAAATTCCAGGAATAAAAGCGATACATTGGCGTGATAATTTATGTTGGTGGATTGCAAGTGTTTTGTGTTTATATTATTCAGATGATTTTAAACGCAATTTGGAAAATTATAAAAATCGGGCACGTAGTAATAATCAAGAAAGCCTTTTTAATGTATTAGATGATTTAGAAAACATTTTTAAAGAGCTTGATGAATGTACGGGCAATGTTTGTCAAATTACTAAAAATAAAGAAAAAATGAATGAATATCGTGAACATCTTCAGGCGTATTGCGGGACAAGAGCATGTGAAAATGGTAAAAAGTTAACCGATCCGGGTTTTCACGTGGAGTTTGCCACTTATATTGGTACTGGTCTTAGATTAAATTTAAATCAATCTACATATACAGATAATAATGGTAACAAATATAATGTACGTCTTGTTTTTGAATCGAGGCATTATTACGTTTATTTAGAGCCTATTAAGGAAAATTGTAAGGGAATTATTATTGGGGAAAAACTTTGTGATATGTATGCAATTAAATTAAGAAATATAAATGTTAAATTATGGCATGGAATTACTTACGAGCGCATTAAGCCTAAGTTGTCATTATGGTCGCGCTTAAAAAGGAGTTTGACAAAAAACTAGTTATATGTTATTATAATGTTAAAATTAAAAAACAAGAGGTGCTAAAATTATGAAGTTTTTTAAAAAGTCAATATCTACGTTGTTATCAATTCCTATAGCTTTAAATTTTACTTTTTGTAAAGCGGAAGAAATAAAATCTGCTGGGCATGCAGAAGGCGAAATAGAGGCTTCTGAGTGTACATCGGAAGAAATAGAATCTTCTGAGAATACAAATGACAATAAGTCATCAATTTTGAAGTATGCTATTGCAGGAGGTGCGGCAACTGTTGCTACAGCGGCAGCCGTAACAGCAGGCATAGTTGCCACGAGAAATAAGAAATACCCAGGGATAAAAGCAATACACTGGCGCGATAGTTTGTGTTGGTGGATTGGAAGCATGCTGTACTTGTATTATTATACAGATTTTAAAAATTTTGTATGTGATTCAAAGCATTATGATGATCAAGGTAAGTTTATTGGTGTCAAAAATGAAAATTTAAATAATGTATTAGTAAATTTAAGAGATATTTTTGGCGCGCTTGATGAATGTGACGGTGTTTGTCAAATTACTAACGATAAAGAAAAAATGAATCAATATCTTACTGATTTAATGGCTTTAGAGGATTCGTTAAGGAATAATTTTCAAGTCCCTAATAATGGAGAAAATTTAAAAGATAAGAAACATCATTCTCCGGTGGCTCGTATGATTATGGATGCTGTAAACGATGATGCACAGTTTGTATGCGGTGATGTAGATGCTAAATATGATAGAGTTTATAATGATGATAACGGTAATGAGATAACCGAGCACTATAAAGTAAAATTGATGGGGGACCCGACAATGCGGGGATATCATTGTTATGTTTATTTAGAGCCTATTGATAATAGCGATAATAAAATTGAGGGTAAAGCAGGATTCTCTTTGGGAAGAAGTTTCCCTTATCGTGATTTTCAAGCAATAAAAAAAGAAATTTTAAATACACAACAAAATTATTATGGGCACTATATTTTGTATAACGTGTGGCAGTCATGTTAATTAAATTATTACCATGGCGTCGCCAAAACTGAAAAATCGATATTTTTCATTTACGGCTGTTTGATAGGCGTTCATTGTGTTGGAATGTCCTGCAAATGCGCAGACAAGCATTATAAGTGTGCTTTCAGGTAAGTGGAAATTCGTAATTAATCCATCTATGACTTTAAATTCATATCCTGGCCTTATAAATATATCCGTATCACCTTCGTAAAAATCTATTTTTCCTAATTTTTTAAATACAGATTCCATAACTCGGCAACTTGTGGTTCCAACGGAAATCACTTTTTTGCCGAGTTTTTTTGTTTTGTTTATAATTTCAGCAGTTTCTTTCGGCATAACGAAATATTCAGTATGCATTTTGTGGTTGGAAATATCATCATCTTTTACGGGCCTAAACGTGCCAAGTCCCACATGTAGTGTAACAAAGCCTATATTTATGCCTTTTTCTTTGATCTTTTTTAAAAGCTCGGGTGTGAAATGCAGTCCTGCTGTTGGTGCAGCAGCAGAACCAAGATCTTTTGCGTATACGGTTTGGTACCTGTTTTTATCTTTTAGTTTTTCTTTTATGTATGGAGGAAGTGGCATTTGTCCTATTTCATCTAATTTGTTAAAGAAATTTGTGGTTTCGCTGAATTTTATAATTCTGTTTCCATCAGGTAGAATTTCTTTAATTTCAGCTTCTAAAAAAGTTTCTTCTTTATCTCCAAACAGAAATTTGAACCCAGGCTTTGCTTTTTTTCCCGGTTTTACCAAGGTCTCCCAAATCCCTGTTTCTATTTGTTTTAAAAGAAGAAATTCCACTATAGCTCCGGTGGATATGTTTTTCCCAAATATTCTTGCTGGTAATACTTTGGAGTTGTTGAGTATTAGACAATCGCCGGGATTTAAAAAGTTTATTATATCACTAAATTTTTTATGTGTGATTTTACCTGATTTTTTATTTAGAACCATTAACCTTGATGAATCACGAGGCTCTATTGGCTTTTGAGCTATTAAATTTTCAGGTAAGTCATAATGAAATTGACTTTTTTTAGTTAACATGTTTTCATTTATATTGGTTGGGTTTATCAAAATTTTACTTTCCTCCACATAAAAATAATTGTAAAATGTATTTATAGATTTATTATACCAGATAAATTTATAAATTCCTAATTATCAAAAATGAACACTACGAAATAAAATGATAATATAAAGAAATATTTAAATTTATAAAAGGCGGTGGAAAGAGCTAAAAAATTATTTGCTGATTTTAGTTAATTAAAACACATGATTTAAGCTCAAAATTTTATGGAAAAGTATAAAGTTGGGATATTAGGAGCTACCGGAACGGTAGGACAAAAGTTTATTATGCTATTAGAAAATCATCCTTGGTTTGATGTTGCTGTGTTAGCGGCAAGCAGTAATTCTGCGGGTAAAAAGTTTAAATATGCTGTGGCTGATAAATGGGCGGAAGATAAAAAGTTGCCTTCTAAATATGAAGATTTAATAGTTATGGACGTGGAAAAAGACGCGAAAAAAATAGCCGGGGAAGTTGATTTTGTTTTTTGTGCACTTGGCTGTGAAAAAGAAAAAATCAAAAAAATAGAAGAAATGTATGCGATGCTTGAATGCCCTGTGATTTCCAATAATAGTGCAAATAGAATGATAGATGATGTTCCAATGATTATTCCCGAAATAAATGCGCATCATATGGATATCATACCGCATCAAAGAATACGGCTTGGCACAAAAAAAGGATTTATATCGGTTAAATCTAATTGTTCTATTCAGTGCTACGTTCCGGCAATTCATGCAGCGTTTGAAAACACAGTAAAAGATGTTTTGGTTTGCACATATCAGGCCATTTCGGGCGCTGGTAAAACTTTTAAGACGTGGCCGGAAATGGTAGATAATATTATACCATATATATCCGGAGAAGAAGAAAAGTCAGAAGTTGAGCCGCTTAAAATCTGGGGAAATATAGAAAACGGTAAAATAATTTTAAATAAGAATATAAATATTACATCTCAGTGTGTGCGCGTTCCGGTTTCTAATGGCCATACGGCAGCAGTTTTTGTGTCTTTTAAAAATAAAATTACACCTGATGAATTTATAAAAAAGCTAGAAAATTTTAAAGTGCATGAAAAGAGTGTAGGCTTGCCGAGTTCTCCTAAAAAGTTTATTCATTATTTTAAGGAAGAAGATAGGCCGCAAATAAAGTTGGATAGGAATCTTGATAATGGTATGGGAGTATCAGTCGGAAGGGTAAGAGAAGATACGCAGTATGATTTGAAGTTTGTATGTATGAGTCACAACACGGTAAGGGGCGCGGCAGGAGGAGCGATACTTCTTGCTGAGATGCTTTGTCGTGAGGGGTATATTTACAAATAAAATTAATTGGGAGGTAAATTTTATGAAGAAAACAATTTTTAAAGGTGCAGGAGTTGCTCTTGTTACTCCTATGAATGACGACGGTAGCGTAAATTACGAGGAGCTTGAAAAACTTATTAATTTTCAAGTTGAAAATGGAACGGATGCTATTATCACATGTGGTACAACGGGTGAATCGGCTACTTTAAGTGATGAAGAACACAGCAAAGTGATAGAATTTACAATAAAAAAAGTAAACGGTAGAGTGCCTGTGATTGCAGGAACGGGTGGAAATAATACGGAAATGGTTTTGAAAAAATCTTTACACGCCGAAAAACTTGGTGCGGATGGCCTTTTGATAGTAACGCCTTATTATAATAAGACTTCGCAAAAAGGTCTTATTGAGCATTATACTTACATTGCAGATAAAGTAAATACGCCGATAATACTTTATAATGTTCCGTCAAGAACGGGAGTTAATATTAAACCCGAAACATATTTAGCGCTTTCTAAACATGAAAATATATGTGCCGTAAAAGAAGCAAATGGGGATATAGCTTCGGTTGCGAAAACAATTTCACTTTGCGGTGATAATTTGGCTGTGTACTCAGGAAATGATGACCAAATAGTACCGATTTTATCTTTGGGTGGAATAGGCGTTATATCTGTATTTTCAAATATTTGTCCAAAAGAATGCCATAATTTAATAAAAAGCTTTTTGGATGGCGACACAGAAATTAGTGCAAAGATGCAAATTAAATATCTTGAACTTATGAATGCTATGTTTTGTGATGTTAGTCCCGTGCCTGTAAAAGAGGCGCTTAATATGATGGGTTTCAAATGCGGTAAATGCCGTTTACCTCTTTATGAACTTAGCAATGAAAATCGCAGTAATGTTCAGTCTATTTTAAGAAAATACGGTTTAATAAAAAATTAAAAAACGGATGGTGAAAAACGGCATTATAAACATTAATGCTTGAAAGTTATGAAGATTATAATTTGTGGTTACAGCGGAAAAATGGGACAAGCAGTTATGAGAGCTGCAAAAAATGATTCTGAGTGTGAGGTTGTTGCTGGGGTTGATATTAACTTTTCAGAGAAATCTGAATTGCCTGTGTATAAAAATATAAATGAAGTAAAAGAGCGTGCAGATGTGGTTATTGATTTTTCTAATCCGGCTGCTTTTGATGGCTTGATTGAATATTCAAAAAACACAAAAACTCCTGTAGTTATATGCACAACAGGATTTTCGAGTAAACAAATGGAAAAAATGAAATATGTTTCTGAAGTTTTACCTGTATTTTACTCTCGTAATATGTCGCTTGGAGTTAATTTGCTTGTGGAACTTTCTAAGATTACTGCCAAAATTTTGGGAAGCAATTTTGACATAGAAATAATAGAAAAGCATCATAATCAAAAAATAGATGCACCAAGCGGTACGGCATTAATGCTTGCCGAGGAAATTTCGGAAGAAATTCCAAATGGTGTTGAATACATTTATGATAGAACTAAAACAAGAAAATCTCGCAGCAAAAGTGAAATAGGAATTCATTCTGTGCGCGGAGGAACTATAGTTGGAGATCATGACGTAATTTTTGCTGGAGATAAAGAAGTCGTTGTGCTTTCGCATCACGCAGAGTCACGAGAAATTTTTGCAAACGGTGCCATAAAAGCCGCAAAGTTTTTGGTAAGCCAGGAAAGTGGTTTTTACACTATGAAAGATATAATCAATAATACGCTTAATTTAAATGTTAGATAAGATAAAGTTTTTAAAAGAGGTAATTTAAAATGAAAGCTTTTTTAGCAATAAAATACTATGAAGATATGAGAAATAAAAATCTTATAGAATCTATTTGCAAAAGTTTTGAAAGTCGGGGTATAGAAATATTTGCATTTGCAAGAGATATTCAAAAATATGGGCCGTGCGTTCTTACGGAAAAAGAAACGACAAAAATTGCATTTGAAAGAATAAAAAAATCAGATGTTTTTATTATTGATGCTTCTGAGCTTAGCATCGGAATTGGTGTGGAAACCGGTGTGGCATATTCAAATAATATTCCGATTTATCTTATTGCAAACAAGAATGCTTATGTTTCTAATTTTATAAAAGGTGTTGCGAAGAAATCTTATTTTTATAATTCACCGGAAGATCTTTCCGGGTGGAACATTCTTGATTAAATTTTAAAGAGGTGCAAAATTGTATACATTAAAAAAGAAAGAAATGAATGCCAGGCTTGGTGAATTTAAAACGCCTCATGGGATAGTTAAACTTCCGGGTTTTATGAATGTTGCTACTTGCGGAGCTATTAAAGGTGCAGTTTCTGCGGTTGATTTAAAAAAGATTAAATGCCAGGTTCAGCTGTGTAACACATATCATCTACATTTGCGTCCGGGCGATGAAATCGTAAAAACTATGGGTGGAATAAGGGAATTTACTTCTTGGAGCGGACCTGTGCTTACCGATAGCGGTGGGTTTCAGGTGTTTTCTCTTGCTAAACTTAGAAATATAAAAGAAGAAGGCGTGATTTTTTCTTCTCATATTGACGGCCGTAAGATTTTTATGG
>JAEEGL014114052.1_pt1 | contig 17792 bp, 8 predicted proteins | sample 9134231 | NCBI WGS metagenome assembly JAEEGL01 (sample SAMN16246548, study PRJNA631951) | gut metagenome | biome: gut microbiome; feature: rumen; material: fiber-attached | host: Bos | place: Iran: Karaj | collected 2018-10 | reverse complement strand
GGATATCGCACACAACCCCCAACCCCCAATCACCAAACCCCAATCCCCAATCCCCATCCCCAACATTGAATTAAAAAATATCATTTTTTCATTTTTTAATTACCTTTAAATAAAAAATATTGAAAAAAAAGGTATATACTATTATTTATTTAAATGATTCTAATTTTCTAAATTTAAAATATTAATTTATAAAATTAATATTAAATATGAGCGTAAAAGTCGGAGTCATTTATGAGGATTTTTTTTGTATTTCTTAAAATGACATATATTTTTTATAAAAATATTACTTTAAAAATTAATACTTTAAATTCTTATTACAATTCTAACTAAATTTCTAACTACATTCAAAAATTTTTACAAATTAAAGCTTTTCCAATTTAGTAAAATGATTTTTTTCACCTTGAGAAATAAATTAAATTAAACTCTAAGTATATTATATGTTACTTCAATATGGAAAAATATAAGTAGTTTTTTTCTTTTGTATTTCTTAATAATTTGAAAAAATTGAACCAATAAAGTAGATAATAATATTAAAAACGTTTTTATCTTTTTATGAATGATTGAAATAGTTAAATTTAAAAAATAAAATAAATTCCATGATAAAGTATTATTCCTTATTTTTCTTAATTTCATTATCAAATATAATAATAATAAAATCAAATTCAAAAAGTGATGGAAATATAGAAGATTTTGACACAGATAAATATGATGGAAGAAAAAATCAATTTGGTTCAGTATATATATATGAAAGAAAAGTACAAAATTCCAAGTTAATTAACCATCATTATATAGTTTTTCAAGAAAACAATAAAAGTAATTATGTTATTTATGAATGGGGTGATAAAGGACATTCATTTTATCCTACTGAAAAAACTAAAGGTTATGCTTGTTTAAAATTAGGTAATTTCTTTCAAAAAGATGTTTATTTAGCTGCTTTAGAAGCTTCTGATAAAAAAAATTATAAAGTTTTTGGATTTAATTGTAATAGATGGTGTGAAAAAGTTTCTTCTAAATTAGGTGTTAACATTGAAGTTAGTCAAATCAGTGGATGCACTCCAAAAAGTGAATTATAGTTTGTTTATTTTTATTTTTTTTTAAATATTGATTATTATTTTAAATCAGAAATTTATTTTTTATTTTTTTATTATTATTTAATTGTTAATGGTAAATTCATGTTTTTATCGTTTTACTCCTTTCATTTTTTGTTTTCATACATCAAATAAAAATTAAAAATGAATATATAAAAATAATTATTTTAAAATATAATTTGAGATATAAACCATTTTAATTATTAAAATTTAATAAAAAATGAAAAGATCTTTTGCGAATCGTGGAACAGAATATGTAAAAGATCATGTTTTTGATCAATTTGATATAACAAGTTTAGTATTAAAAGATTTAAAAATTCCCAAAACTTCAGAAAACAATTTTATTTATCTCAAAGAGCTAAATAAACAAAAAAAAATAGACCCAACAAAAATTGGAGAATCACTTTCAATAAATGAATCAAAAATAAGAGAAATAAATAAAAATCGTTTTAAAATAAGAATAGATAAATTAATTATAACATTACCAAATTCATATAGAATAAAATTTACAGATTTATTTACTCCAATTCAATATATTGGACAAGGAGCATATGGTTTAGTTATTTCAGCAAGAAAAAAAGTAACCAACGAAAAATATGCTATTAAAATTATAAAAAAAAATTATAAAAAAAATCCAGATGCATATTTAATTGAAGTAGATTTATTAAAAAAATTAGAACATGAAAGAATAGTTAAATTACATGAAGTAATTAATACTTTAGATTATTTAATTTTAATTATGGATTTATGTGAAGGAGGTTCATTAAAAGATTTTATTTTAGAAAGATATAAAGAAAATCACGATAATTATTTTGTAAAAGATTCAGAAGTTTCAACTATAATAAAATGTTTATTGGAAGGAGTTTCATATTTACATAAAAATAATATTATGCATAGAGATTTAAAACCAGAAAATATAATGTTTAAAGAAAAGAATAATTTAAATAGTTTAATGATATGTGATTTTGGAATTTCAGGTGAAATAAATAATAATTCTTTTGAAAAAGGAAAATGTGGAACTTTAATATATATGGCACCTGAAGAAATACAAAACAGACCATATGATATATTAATTGATTTATGGTCAATTGGTATTATTATGTATATTTTAGAAAGTGGAGGTCAACATCCATTAATTTATAAACAAAATATGTATAAATATGAATTTATGAGAGAAATTAAAAAAAAAAATAATTGGAAATTTAATGATAATTTCCCTTTAATTGCTAGAAATTTCTTTATGAAATTATGCAAATTTGAACCTTTCTATAGATATAATACTAGTAAAGCTTTAAAACATCCTTGGATTTTAAGAAAAAATTGTGATATTCCTTTAAGTTTAATTGAAGAATATGAAAAAGATGATAAAATTAAAGAATTTAAAAATTTTTTCCTCATTTCAATTTTTCTTAAAAATTTTAAAGAAATGAATTTTGATGAAAATAAGAATCATCATTATAAATATATAAATATTGAAAAGAAATTAAGTTCAACTTCAAATTCTTCAAATGATAATTTTTTATCTTATGATTATAGAAATAGATCTAATAATTCTATTTATAAATATGATGATAAAAAAGAAATTTCTATTTCTCCTTTTCATTCAAGATTAAGACCTTTTTTAAAATATATTTCTACAAATAAAAATTTAAGTGAATCTTTAAATGAATCAAATTCGAGAAAAAAAAATAAAATAACTAATTTAAGAGAAATAGATTCTTGTAGAAATAGAACAATGAAAAAAAAAAGTAATTTCAAAAATAACCCAAGTATTTTAAAAATATCTGAAACAGTATTAGAAAAAAATTCTAATTATTATATTTCTCCGGATAAAAAGAACAGAAAAGAAAGTAGAGCAACTTCTGCTTCACATAAAATTTATTTTAAATTAAAAGTGAAAAAAAATAAAAATCCTGTTAAATTGTTAAATAAAGGTTATGAAAGCTCTAGAAAAATGAATTCTAAATTACCTTCACAATCTCTTAGAAAAAATATAGATTTTTCTCCAAAGAAAAAATCTGTATATTCTGATTTATCTAAAGGATATTTAAATAAAACTCGTAATAAACTTGATAATTAATGATTATATTTACTTTTTTTTAACAAGATATTTGTGAATATTATATATTGGAAAATATTATTGTTTTGCTAATATAAATAAATAAAATTTGTTTTATTTATTGGAATATTATTATTATTATGTATATAAGATTTTTTTTTTTTAAGTTTTAAAAATAGAGAAGTAAATAAGTTTTTTTAATTGATTTATTGATTATTGAATTAACATCTAAATTTGGCAGAATAACTTAAATCTAATTGAAAAATTTTTAAAAGAAATATTGATGAAAATATTAATAGAAAATGAAAATATTACTCGTCTAAAATCTTAATAATTTAAAATATTTAGACAAAAATTTAGAAAATCAAAAAACAAAAACTTAATATTAAGAAATTGATTTTTTTAAGAATATATTTAATATTATATCGTTAATTTTTATATAAACAGATTATATTTTATTCTTTTAAAATAAAAAATAATATTATATCTTGATTATGGATAATATATATTTTTTTAACATAATTATTATATTAGCAAGAAAATTATATAATTATTTTTTATACTTATAGAATAATATATATTATTGAAGAATATTTTGAATGTTCATGAAGAAATAAGTAAAAAATATTACTGTGAATTTTTTAAATATAATAATAGTTTTTATAAGAAAATTCAAACTCAAAAATAAATATACAAAGAAAAAAATAATAATATTCATTAAAATATCAAGAAATATATAAAAAAGTATAAATCGAAAGTATTTTCATTTTTTGTTTGTTTCTATTCTCTATGATTAAATCGAGTAAAAATTATTTTTTTGATTTAAATATTTTTATTTATTTTTTTTGAACTTACTTCAATTATAATAAAATGATAAAAATTCCAAATAATTCCACCCATAATAAATTTTATCTCACAAAAAGGAAAAAATACCCTCATTTAATAATAAGAAATAATTATTTAGAAAAAGGAAATAATTCACAGAAGATAAGAGAAACAAAGAACAAAACAATTTCACAAACAAAATATTTTCAATCTTATACTTTAAATTCAACAAATGATTCAATTATTTCAACTTCAAGAACAAATAAAACAAAACATATAATAATTCAAAATAAAAATAGTTTAACACCTTTAAACACAAGAAAGAAAATTATTAAATTAGATGAAAAAATTCAAATAGCACAAGAAAATAAGAAAATATTACTGAATAAAAAAAATAAAATGTTTATTGAAAAATATAAATTAAAAGAAAAAAGATTTAATGAAATAAAAGAGGATTCACAAAAGAAAAAAAACTTTACATTAAATCAAATAAAAAAATTAAATAATATGAGAAGATTAAAATTAAAAATTCATAATTTTTTTCAAAGAAAAAATAACATATGTAATAATTTTGAAACAAAAAATTCTAATTTTAATATGAAAATATTAGATTATTTTTCAGGAAATCATAATTTAAATCAAACAATAAAATATCAATCAAATTTTAGATTTGATAAATTTTATAATGGAGAAGCTCATGATAGAAGTAAAATGATATTTGATATTAATTTAATTAAAAATAATGGAGAAATTGAAAAAAATTTAGAAAATGAATTAACTGAAGAAGAAAAAAAATTAATTATTGAAGATCTTGCTTATTTTTTTCAAAATAATAAATATAAACAAAAAACTCTTGCTCAAAGAATCAATCAAGAAGATGGTATTGTTTCTGATAAAAGTACTACAATTTTTCAAATAAAAGATGATAAAAAAATTAATAAAAATAATTCAACAAAAAAATTAATTAATAATGATATTTATCATCAATTAAATATTATTAAAGATGATTTAAATAAGACTACTTATAAAATTAAAACAAAAAATTTAATCATAAAAAAAAATTCGGAAAAAAAAAAAAATGAAATAATTAAAAATATGATTGAATCTCTGAGATTAAATTATACTAGAAATATTAGTTCTGAAAAAGAAAAAAGACAAAAAATGTTCAAATCACCCTATAAATATAGAAAACAAATTAATTTTAATCTTATTAATAAGTCTTTTGATGATAATTATTTTGATTTAGAAACAGAATTAATAAATAATAATAGTTTTAAAAAAGATGAATTAAAATTAATTCAAATGTATAACAAAAAGATAAGAGATGGTTTTTTATTTAGAAAATTAAATAAATAAAATTATTACAAAAAAATTATAAATTTCATAAATAAATTACAAATATTAAAAAAGAAATTAATGATTTTTTTTGTTTTTATATTCCTTCTCTAAATCCTTTAATTGTTTTTTAAATTTTCAGTTCAGAAATTTAATATTATATTATGAAATAGATTTATCATATAAACTCAATTAATTGGATTTGATATATTCTTTTTAATTATCATTTAATTTCCTAATATTTCATTTATTACTTAAATTTTTTTAATTCATTTTGTTTAATAAGTCCATAATTTTTTATTTTAAACTGGATTTTTCCATTTATTAAAGAATTTAATAATAAATTTCAATTATATTGAAATTTATTATGAATTTATATTAAAAAGTATTTAAATAAAAAAATATATTATTTATTTAAGGAATTATGAGTAAGTTTTCAATTTTTATTTTGATGATATTGATAATAAATATTCATAGTAAAATAAGTAATATTTGTATTGATTCGAAAAATAATTGCATGAAAAAAAATAGAAAGAAAGAAAAAGAAAAAATGCATCATGAAAATTTAAATTTTCAAAAACCAACAATTTTAGACTTTTTATATCAATCATTATATAACAGATTTGTTCAAGCAACAAGTTCCTATTATAAATATATCGATGGATTTAAATATATTTGTAAAAATTTTTATAATTTATATTATTCATATATTCATAAAGATGATATACAATTAAATCAATTTCGAAATTTATTTGATGATGAAGAAGAAGAATATATAGAAGAAAATAAGAATAAAAAAGAAAATAAAAAAAAGAAGATAAAAGAAAATGAAAATGAAAAAATAAATAGGGAAATATTATTAAGAGATTTACAAAGTTTTGCATATAATCAAACTAATTTTTATAATAATTTCAAATGTATAATAAACTCACCAAATTTAAAAGTATATCATAAATTATATTTTTGTAACCAAACAAAAGTATCATTTGAAGATTATCAAAAATATTATACTGATAATTCATCAAAATGTGAATATTATATTAATATGATAAAAGTATGCTTTTGTCCAATAACTTATAAAAATTGTTTTTCAAAAGAAGCAAGCAGTTTATTTTGTAAAATAAAATCTTTAACAGCAAATAATGATGAATATGATTTATTAAAAGGAAGAGATAAATTTTATTATGAATATATGAATAGAACTTTATTACCTTTATCAAAAAAAAAATTTATTTTTAATTTAACTTTATCATGTTATAATCCAATTGAAACTCAAGATAATTTTTATCTTTCAACTGATGTGGATAAATACGGAGAAATAGAAATAATTTCAACTGAATATGATGAAAATGATACTATTAGTGATAAAATACAATATAATATTGAAGATATTAATAATAGAAGTAATAATATTTTAAAATATTTTTACAGAGATGAAAATTTTATCTTTTATGACCCTTTTGAATTACAATTAAGTTTTACTATTTATGAAATGAATTGGATTATGCCTTTTAGAACTTATATTTATGATATTCCATTTGAAAAAGCAAAAAAATTTTTAAATGGAGAACCTTTAATTTTTGAAATTGATTTAGATAAATTAATTAAGAATACTGATAGAGTTGATGAAATTTTTAAGGATAAAAAATATAAAGCTTTTCTTGAAGGTGATATTTATTTTTATGAAATTAAAATTGTTGATAAACTTTATGAACAAATAATATTCTATAATTATCATGGAGAAATTGATAAAAATAGTTAAATAAAATATAAAATTTAAATATTAAACAATAGTAATGATATATTATTAAAAGTCATTAAATTAAAATTAATTTAAATCTTAAATTTAAAATAATATTGTTCAATTTATTGATTATATTAAAATTAGTTTTTTATTTTTTAGAAAATCCATTAAAAACATTTTTAAGGAAAATAAAATTTTTATCGTAATATTGTTTAGATGATTAATTCAAAAAAAAATGATATTTGATTTTTTAATTTTTTATATTCTTGAAAATAGAATTATATATATTATATATATATATTTATATTAATAGAACATTATTTATTAATTTTTTTATAATATTAACATTAAATTGTTTATTAAAAGAAAAATTTTATGTCTCTTGAAGCTTATTTTAACGATGAAAATATTTCAAATGAAAAAGACCCAATATTTAAAAGTATAGATAGATTATTTTCAAAAGAACAAAAAATAGTAATTCATATATTTATTCAAAGAGAAATAACAAAAGAAATGGCAATTTTTAAAGATGAATTAAATAAAAAATTTGTAAATTATGATAACAGAATGTTTTCTTACGTAAATGATTTAGAAAATCATATTAAAGAATTAATAATTAAAGTAGGAAATTTATTTGAAAAATCAAATATTTTTTTAGCAAAAGTTGATAAAATTGATAATTTAGCCACAAAAGTAGATTCAATGAATGAATTATTAACTTATCATGATGTAAGAATAAATAATCTTATTAAAGATTTAAGTAATGCTTGTTTTAAATATGATAAAATTTTTCTAAATAATTTAGTTATTCCTGGTAAAATAGGAGATTCTTGTAAGTATAAAAATTTAAAAGAATATTTAGAATATACTTTTAATCAATTTATTCAATTTGAAAATTTTATTAAAAAACAAGTTATAGTTTTAAAAGATTATAAAGAAAAAATTGATAATTTAGATATTAATTTATCCAGACAAATTAATACTTTAAAACAAACTAATTTTGATTTTATAAATTTAAAAATTGAAGAAGTTAAAGGTGCTGGTAAAGAAAAATTTGCAGAATTAAATGATTTAATTCAGAAAAATAAAATAGAAAATGATTCAAATTGTATGAATATTAAAAAAGAATTAAATGAGTTAAATAATTTAAATAAAATATCTTTAAAAAAAGAAGATGATGAAATAAAAGAAATATTAAAAGATAATAATTTAATTAAAAAAAAATTTTTAGCTTTATCTTCATATATTAAAGATTTTAGAAGAAAAAAAAATAGTAATAAAACTATACAAACATCAGATAAAAAGAATAGATTAGGATATAATTTAACAAAAGATATTAAAAGTTCAACATCAAAAGCAAAAGATGAGCAATTAGAAGAGTTAATTGAATCAATAAAAGAAGAAAGCAAAAAATCAAGAAAAAATATGCGTTCATTAACAAATAAATCAATAAGAAAATTTAAAGATGAAGAAAAAGAAATTAAAAAAATAGAAAATAATTTTAATTCTTCTTCAACAAATCTTCCAGTTCAAAAATATTTTTCAAGATTAAGTGTTTTAGGTACAAAAAATAAAACTATAAATAAATCTTTTCAAAATATTGAAGAAGAAATTAATGCTTCAAGTAATATTTCTTCTAAAGGATCTCATAAAACTATTTCAATAATTGAATATGATTCTGAATGTTCAAATAATTTTCCAGAAGAAAATAATGAGAATATTGCTAATATTGAGAATATTGAGAATATTGAAAATAGTGAGAACATTGAGAATATTGAGAATATTGAGAATGCTGAAAGTATTGATAATAATATTTTAATTATGATTAAAAAAAGTGAAGAAAATATTGAATCAATTAGAGAAGAAACTAATAATAAACTTAAATATATTGAAGAAAAAATTAACTCTTTTAATAATATTATTATTTTATTACAAAAAAATTTATTTAATTTAGAAAAAGAAAAAGAAAGGGAAAAAGAAAAGAAAAAAAGTTTAGTTTTAAATAAGAAAAAAAATAAATCCGATTCGAAATTATTTTTAAGTGATTCAGAATCAAAAAAGAGTAATAATGATAAATATCAAATTGAAATTCCTTTTAATAATACTAAAATTATTCCAAATTTCAATTTTGGTAAAACTGAAATTTGTACAAAAAATAAACTTCTTAAAAAATATTTATCAGATTCAAGTCTTCAATCTAATGAAAGTAAAAAAATAAATGTTGAAAATAATAAAAAAATAATAATAAAAGGAAAAAGTATATATGATAAGTTTTTAATTAATAAACAAAAATTAGAAAAAAAAGAAAGTTCAGTATTAATAACATTAACAGATAATTTTTTAAAACCTTTAAAAAGTAGTTTATTAAATATTCCTCAAATATATCCTTCTAAGCAAAAAAAAAAAGAAAAAAAATAATTTTTTATAAATGTAATGATAATCTTTAATTTTTTGAAAAAAGACAGTTTTATTCATATTTAAATATATAAAATAAAATTGTAAAATAAATATATTATTATTTATACTAAAAATTAATTAAAACAAAAAAATTAATTTTCATTTGAGTCATTGCTTTTATCAGTTGAATTTCTTTGATTAATCATTTTAGAAAAAACATTACTATAAAATTCTTCTGGATTTTTTAAATTTTGTCCACTTTCTTTAATATTATCATTTATAATATTCCATTGAGTTTTTCTTCTTCCTTTATTAATATTTATATTATCAAAAGCTTTATTTTTATTTTCTGAGTTTAAACTTTTTTTATGAATTAAATTTTTTGTAGAACTTTTAGTAGAAAAATTATCTTTTTTATATAATGATTTCTTATGAACATAATTAAGTCTATTATTTGAAGAACTTTTTGTTCTTATATCAAAAAAATTCATTGAAGGTTCTTCAAAAACTGATTTTTTTAAATTTGCTGTTTTTTCTCTATATTTTTTTCTTTTTTGTTCTGACTTTTTTTTTAAAGAATCGATTTTTTCTACATTTACAGAATTTATTTCTGTTGAATTTATTTTCTGAGTATTTGTTTTATTTGATTTTCTTCTTCCTATATTATTTAATTTGTTTTCAGTTGAAAATCTATAAACTATATTTTTTGTTTGAGAATTTTTACTTTTATTTAATAAACTATCATTATTATTACTAATACTATTATTATTATTTTTTTCGTTTTCTTCTGAATTTAAAGACTTTTGAAAAGCAAAAAAAATTTTATTTTCATTTTCAATTTTATTTTTATCTAAAAAATTATTTCTTTTTGATATTTCAAAAACTCTATGCATTAAAGGAGGAGAATATAATATTTCTTTTTTACTTAAAATATTTTGTTCTATTTCAGGAATTGAAAAATTAAAGTTTTTAATTTTCAAATCAGAAAATTTATTTTTAATTCTTTTAAATAGAAAATCATTTTTAAGACTGATTTCATTTTTTTTAAATTCTTCATTAATATTATAATTATTAATATTATTTATATTCTCAGAACGATAATTATTATCATTAATAATATTATTACTAATATTATTTATATTATTATCAATATTGATTTTGTTATTATTATTACTATTAATAATATCTTTATTTTTTTCTAATTCATCAGGTGAATCATTTTTAATTGTGTCTTCACTTAAAAATTCATCTAAACTAGTTTCATCTATAATATTACTTCTAGTAGTTTGATAATTTTTAGAACTTTTTTGTTTTTTTGAAAGAAAATCTTGAACATTTTTATCTGCTGAACTTGCATCTGATTCTTCAAGAGCAATAATTTGACTTTTTCTTTTTATTTCAAAAAATTTTTTTATTTCTTCATTATTTGAATTTGATTTTTTTTTCTCAACTGTTTTTTGCTTTAAAAATTCTATTGTTTCTTTTCTAGGTTTATGATAATTTACAAAGAAAAATTTCAAATATTTATTTATTAAAACATCTATTTGTTGAATATTATGAAGAGAATTTTTTAAAATTTTTTTCCAAATTTTTGGATAATTAACTGATATTTCAATTGCATCTGTTTTTAATAATAAAAATAATTCTGCTTTTTGACTTTTTACTCTTAAACTTAAAGGAGATCTTTTATTAAGAAACATTATTATATCACCAAAATGTTCATTTTTCCTTATTTCTATTAATTTAACATGAGGTTTAATTGAAGATGTTTTTAAAATTTTTTTTTCCTTTTTTTTTATCATAAAAACTCCTGTTCTAGAAAATCTATAATTATTTAAATTTGACTTTCTATCTTTTGTTGTTGAAGAATCTTTTTCTTTATTTTCACTATTTAAAATACTAATATTATTATACTTTTCTTTATTTGATAAGTTTGATGATTGTTTCCCAAATAATAATGCATTTTTAGGATTAAAAACTATTGGTAATGGAAATTCAACAGCTAAAGAGCCTTTTTTCACAAATATTATTTCATCAACAAAATCACCATCATTAATTAGTATATCTCCTTTAATTGCATATAAAGGTTTAAAACATAATATTACTTTTAAAATAAAATCTTGATTATCAATATTTTTAAAAAAAACTAAATTATCTATTACAGGTTTATACATTTCAAAAATTAAATTATTTCTCATTATTACTGGTAAATTATCATATATAGCATTATAATTTAAATTATCATTATCTTTCTTATAATTTAAATGTCTAATAATTTTTTGATATAAATTATCTGGAAAATTATTATGAGTGATTCTAATATCAAGCAATAAATTCATATTTTTTTTGTATTTAATTATATTTACATCATTATCCATAAAATAATTGGAAATGGCAGAAACCATCCAACTATATATTAACATTCCTAAAGTTAACATTATAACATTAAAAAATCTTTCTGAAAAATTCAATGAAACTATATCACCATATCCAACTGAAAAAACTGTTGCACAAACAAAATATATTGATGCTATATATATACCAAGATTATCTTTTGTATCAAATCCTTGATTAATTATCCAATTTGGAGAATTATTTTTTCCTATAAATATAAATATACATCCAAATAAATGAAATGAATAAAATGTTGAAAATATACTTAAAAAGGTTCTATAATATTTTTCCATATATAAACTTCCAGTAATATAATTTAAAAAATTTAATAATTCAATTAAAAAAGCATTATCAAGGAGAACTTTAAATGATTTTATTAAACGAAATAATTTAAATAAATAAATAAGTCTAAAATAATATGAAAAAATTTGATAATTCCCAATAAAATTTAAATCTTGAATATCTAAAAGAGTATTTATTGGTATAGCACCAACAATATCAAAAAAAAAATATCCTTTAAGATATCTTTTTACAATTTTAGAAAAAGAACTAACAATTTTTTCTTCTATAATGTCAGTATAAGCAGTAATACAACAACATAATATATCTAAAATATAATAAAAATCTATAATAATATCCCAAATTAGCATTTTCATAATTTTATTTTTATTTTCATTATATTCAGGAAAAGCTAAATTATAAGGAATGATATACATTGAATAAATAACTAAACAAAATAAAATTCCATCAAAAATAATTTTAGTATTTGAATCAGGTAAAATATATAATTTAGTAAAACAAGAATGAATTTTTAAATCCATATCTTCTTCTTCAGAATCAGTATCATAAACTAAATCTAATTTTTTTAATAAATGTCTATATAAATGTTCTTTTTCATCTTGATTTTCACTATATTTAATTTTATTTTCTTCTTCTTCTTTTTTTTTTTCTTTACTATTAATTAATATATTAGTATTTTGTTGAATAATTTCATTAATATTTTTTGAAGAATCACTTGAAGATTCTAAATTAAAATTTAAAAGTTCTTTTTCTTCAGTATTAGTATATAAAATAGTTTGTTTTAATTTATTTACAAATCCATCAAATTGTTTTAATGTTTTTTGATTATTTTTTAATACATTTCTTATATTCTCAGGATCATCATCATTATCATTTTCTAGAAAAATAGGATTATCAACACTTTCTTTAAATATATTTTCAACATAAGTTTGTGAATTTTCACTAAGATGAGAAAACGTTGATCCTCTTCTTATTGTTGGATTATTAGATAAAATATGATTATCATGTTCTATTAATGGAGTACTTTTTCTTAAAAAATTAAATGAATCCAATCTATTAAAACTGTTTTTTTTTTTTTCTGGAACTGAAGTTTTTATATTTTTACTATAGTTACTTTTTAAATTATTTGCTGAAAATTTTTTAGATGAAAAATTAGTATTTTGATGAAAGGAAATTTTCTTTTTTTTTGAATCTTTTATAAAATCTTTATCCTCATCTTTTTTTTTTCCTTTATTAAATAAAGATGATCTTTTTTTATGTTTTAGAACATTTAAATTATTTTCAAAATCACTTTCAAAAGTATCATTTAAAGCTAAAGAGTTTTTTTTAATGAATTCTTCTTCAGTTATAATAGTATTTTTTAATTTGTCTATTTTATTTTTTATTTCTTCATCACTTTGCAAATCTTCTTCTGCATGAGTTAAAAAAGATTGTAACATATTTTTAACATTTAAATCTGCTAATGAAAGTAATATATGTGAATTATCAATTTTTGTTTCTTTGAAACTTTTATCATTTTCGTTTGTTGTTTTTTCAAATATATTTTTATTATATTGATATGATTGATTTAATTTAGTGTTATCATCTTCATTATTTGTTATTGTAATAATAGGTTTTTCTAATTGTTTATTTGTCATATTCTTTGTGTGAATATTAAAAAAAATAAATTATTTCTTCAATTATAATTTCTCATTTTATAAAAATTTAAAAAAAAAACAAATTATTTTTTAGTGTTCCTTAATGTATTATATTTTTTACTTTTATTTTTTTTTAAAAAAAATTTTTTATATTTTGGATTTTGTTTTGTATTTGTTTTTCATCAAATATTAAAATGAATAATTTATATTTAGAAATGATTTAAAATATTTGTGATTTATAATTATTTTATTAACAGGAAAGATTAAAAGAATAAAAAAATGTTTGGTATATTGGTTATAATTAATTGATGGATAAATATTTATTTAAAATTTTATAGCTTACTTAAAATGGGTTTATATAAGATTCTTAAATTTTTAATGAATTTATTTTTTTAATTATTGTGAAAATGAAGGATCAACAAAATTATATTCATATCTAAAATTAATTTTAAAAGCAATGAAAAAAGAAAAAAAGATAATCAATTAGAAAAAAACAAAATAAAATTGGAAATTGATCAACTATTTCAGAGCAGAATAATATTATATGAAAATCAAATGAAAAAATTTTTAATCAAAACAAGAAAAAAAATAAAGTTGTTCCAAAATATTTTCCAATTGATAAATAATAAAAAACTTGAAGAAATCATTTTTTGAACAATCCTAAAAAATATATTAAAAATTAGAAGAACAAAAATAAAAAGAAAAAAAAGTATTGACTAAAAAAAAGAAATTGTTTTAAATAAAACACCCGAATCCGAAGAAATAATAAAATATAATCATAATAAATTTAAATAAATCAATAATTTCAAGATTATAATCTAAATTGAATTAAATAGAAGAAGTAGTTATTCGAATATTCAAGATAAAAATTTATCTCAATACCTTTTTATAATAATAGTATAAAAAAAATAAGAAAATTTAAAAAATCTGGATTATGAAATAATGTCATTTTTAAACATAATAAAAAGAAATTCAATTCTTAATCTATATTAAAATATCATACTTAAAAATAATAATATAATAATTCAAGCTTCATAATTATCTGAACCTTTCCTTTTATTGAGATGATATCTTCAATTAAAATATATTATACAAAAAAAATAATAATTTTAATTGATTATTTTTTTATATTAAAAAAAAATCTATTCTTTGGAAAGAAATAAAACAAAAAAATCAGATAATATAAAGAATTTGAAAGCAATAAATAATTTGGAAATACAAATCACAAATATATTAAATCTTTTAATTCCAAAATTTAATTCTCCTTTAAAAATATAATATAATTTCCTCTTCTAAACATTTTAAATATAGTTATATCTTTTAAAAAAAAATATTTTTGAATTAAAATTAGATTTTACAATAAAAATCATGAAAATTTATTAAAAAAAATACATATAAAACTTGTTTTAAATCATATTTATACTCAATTGCTATAATATTTTGATAAAAATTGAAAATAAATATTTAAATAATTTTAAATAGAGAAAAAAGAATTAATCATAAATGGCTTTAACACCAAAACTCTTAGATAATCATTATAACAAACAAATGAAAAAGAATAATACCATATATCAGAAAAGTTATTATACATAATTTTAAAAAATAATAAAAAGCAGATAATTTATCTATTTTAATAAAATTAATAATAATAATACATTATAAAGATTATGCTTGTTCATTTTCAAATTTTAAGAATGTTGTGTAGGAAAATATTAATAAAAAAATTAGAACAAATCAAAAAAGAAACAAAAAAAATTCACACCACTATCATTAGAAATAGACACTAAAATAAAAATTTTAAATAGAAATAAAAAATTGAATCTTTTTAAAGAAATTGAAAATAATTTTTTGATAATAATAGTTAGTTTAAATATTAATAATTTTTTTAATAAATATTATTTTACAAAAAATTTTAGTTAAATAAAAAATTTATTAATAAGTTAAATTCCTTTTATTCATGAAAATATAATAATATTGTTAACCAAACAATGTTTTAAAACAAAAAAGATAATTAAACTATATTCATTTATTTTAAATAATTAAATAATAATTGAAAATTTTAAATAGTTATTCTTATTATAGAATTTAATATTCTCATATTTTAAACTTCTATGATTAAATAAAACTCCAAAAATACAATAATTACAAAGACAATTATTTTTTACAACATTCTTTTTTTTTGGTTTCTGTTTTTTCTTCTAAAAGAATACTATTGCTTTCTCTAAAATTTCTACTTTTTAATATTTGTTCAGTATATTTTAGAGTTAAATCGAAAAACATTTTTTCAATACATTCATAATCTTTAGCACTAGTAAAAAAAGCATCAGCTTGAATAGATTTACTAAATTCCTCAATTTCATTAAAATTAATTAATTCTTTATCATTAATATCACTTTTATTTGCTGCAATTCCAATAATAATATTATTTAAGTCTAATATATCTGAAATCGTCTGATAATATTTATTTAAATTTAAAAAAGATTCTTTATTTGTTAAATCACATACTAAAATAACTATATCTGTATTTTGAATTGAATTTTTTGTCACAAGGAAATATTTTTCTTGACCTGGTGTATCCCATATATTCAATAATAATTCTTTTTCGTTGACCTCTATTTTTTTTTTTGAATTTAATATTCCAATTGTTAAAATTGTTTCTTGGTTAAAACTTTTATTTATATATTGATGTATTATTGCTGTTTTTCCTACTGCTGCATCTCCTATTAATAAAACTTTTAAATTTGGAATCATTTTTTCAACCAATTTTTATTTTTATAAATAATAATATAAATATTTTCAATCTATATATAACTCTAATAATTATACTATTAATTTTATCATTAAATGAGTGTTTTTAAATCAAAAATAATATAATTAAATATCATTATATCATTAATCAATATTTTTAATTTCATAAAGTTATGAATGTTATTTCAATATTATAATCAATTGGTTTGAAATAACTATTTGAGTCTCTTTCAATAACAAATTCACCTATTCCTTTAAAATTTCTCTTTTATTTTTATCTTTAATTTCTTGATAATAATTAACTTTTTTTTAAATATTGTTTTTCATCTTGAATTAATTGTTTTCTTCTTTGAAAATCTTCGAAAGTTCTATTTTCTATTTTATTTTTAATTCTATTTTTTGGGGGGTGAATAAATTTAATTGCTTTTTTTTTGATTGAAAAAATAAAATTTTTTTTTTATTCAAAGACATAACATTAATATATTATTTGCACTTATTGGTCTTGTTGAAGCAGTAACACATCTTTTTTTAGAAGAATTATTTCTACTATCAATTTCAGAATCTAAAGTTAAATAATTATTATTTAACTCTTTACTCTTTAAAACAGGATAAAAAAAGAATTTCTTTTTTTTTCATTAGAAAGAATATTTTTTTTTCAATAATTTTTCTTATTTTTTCTTCTTCTTCAATTTTCAAAGTTAAAGAATATTTTAATTTCAAATCAACTTTATCAAAAGGAGGTTTATGTAATAAAAAATATTTTGGATCTAAAACCATTAATATTTTTTGAATAAATTCTGTTGGAGTAAAATAGTATTTAGGAGAAACTTCACTTAATTCTTCGAGATTATTTTTATTAGCTGCAATACCATTAATAATATATTATTAATATCTATATAATTTTTAACTAAAACAAATCATTTTTTTAAATTTAAAAAAGACTGTATTTTGTAATATTAACTACATTAAGAATAATATCAGAATTTATTATAAAAATTTGAGTTATATTTCTAAAAGAAAGATTTCCAAGGACTATTATAAATCTTATTTTTATTTATTATTATCTTTTTCAATTGTAATGATAAAATCATTTACATTCATTGTTATAATTGTTATAAATTTTTTTTATGAATGTTGATTTTGATGTTTTTCCTAAAATTATAAAAGAGTTTATAAGAAATTCTGAAATTAGATTAAAATATAGATTTGATTTTGAAAATAATAATAAAGAAAAAGTTAAAGAAGAAGATGAAAATCTTGCTCAT
>JAEEGL013944619.1_pt1 | contig 17792 bp, 1 predicted proteins | sample 9134231 | NCBI WGS metagenome assembly JAEEGL01 (sample SAMN16246548, study PRJNA631951) | gut metagenome | biome: gut microbiome; feature: rumen; material: fiber-attached | host: Bos | place: Iran: Karaj | collected 2018-10 | reverse complement strand
TTAAAAATTATTAATTTAAAAATATTTAAAAATTATTTTTTTATTGTTTTTTTTTTGAGGAAATGGGGAATTGGGGTTTGGGAATTGGGGTTTGGGGATTGGGGATTGGGGATTGGGCCCAATCCCCAATCCCCAATCCCCAATCCCCAATCCCCAATCCCCCATGATTTATTACTACTATTAATAAAATCTTTTTTATAACTTATAATAATTTTAAAATTAATAATTTTTAATATTTAATTTCTTGCTATAAATGCCGAAATATGATTTGTAATATTTTTTTCAAGTTTTTCTGCGACTTCTTTTTCCGATGCATGCTCGAATTGATAAATATTAAAACTACAATTTTGGGATTTGACTCCATCATAAATATATTTACATTCTCTGAAGGATTTTTTAGGTCTATCTCCTATTTGATAAGCGAATATATTAATATTTTGACTTGCACATCTTTTAATGGCACTAATTAGTCCAATTTCGAAATTATAATCATTATGCTTAGTATCACCATCACTAAACCTTAAAGTATGTGCTCCAGCATCAGCAATATGTATAATTATTTTTATGGACTTTTCTCTCCAACCCATATTATTTAAAGCTAATTCATAACCTCCAACCCAATCTTCAGGGGCATCTCCTCCTCCTTTTGCTATAATAGAAGACATTTTATTCTTTAAACTATAAACACTACCCAAAGGCTGATATTCATGAATATCACTACTTTCATCAACAGGATCTCTATAAAATACTCCTCCGAATTGAATATCATAATTTTTGAATATTTCATTTTTATTAAAATTTTCCAGAATATTATTACATTTATTTTTAACTCCACTAATCCAACTTCCCATTGATCCTGTACTATCAATCATATAAACAATATCTAAGTAACTTGGTTTTAATTGAGTATATAATTTAAAATAATTAATGGTGAAATTGACTCCATTTGGCCTATAATTTTTTGCTGTTTCGCCATCATCATAAATCATATGGGCCTCTGGTCTTGCTAAGAAACAGGTTATATTTTGTATATATCTCCAAGTATCAGTATCATTTGTACACATATTAATAAAAACCTTAGTATATCCACAATCAATAATAATATCACCTTCTTTTCCATGGGTGCTATATATCATTATACAAATATTACCTGATGAATTTTTTGCAAATGGAATAAATGGTTTCATTTCTTCAAGATTATTATTATTAGCATGAGAAATTGTCTCTCCTTCATATATATTGGGAGTATTCAGTCCTAATGGTACTCTTTCTGTTCCATTTGGTAATCTTATTTTTGAAGTGTCATAAGTTGCATTTTTTTGTAAATTTCCATTCGCATTTACTCCCAATAAATTTTTCCCTCCTAAATCATTTCCCTTGATTCTAAGTTTAGTTCTTTCTACTCCTCTTTTAAACCTTATTTTTTTTAGAAACATATTTGCTTGGAAATATAATGGATCATTATCACAAAAAAGGACAACACCTCCTCCATTTTCCCAATATAATAATAGACAATCTATAAATTGTTCAACTAATCCAGCATGTCTAGAATTATCAGGTAATCTATTAATATCTGGTCCACACATTACCCATACTGTATAATAATTGCATTTTCCTTTTTCGTCTTTTTTTGTAATTTCTTTGATAGCATCTTCATAATTGAGAACAGTTTTTACTTTAACTCCTAAATATTCAACTACATTTTTGATACATTTACTATTTGATTCATTTGTTTCCTCAATGTATCTAGGATCTAATAATTTATTTTCAATTCCTGATAATGCACAAGACCATAACATTACTATTAATATTTTTTGACCAGATAAACTATTTGGTTTAAACAATCCTATGTTATCTCCTTCTGGATTTATAGGTCTTCCTTCTTTATCATAGCCGGCGTTTATTTCATCGCTGAGCATATCATAACAATTTGTAGTTAAAGGGCTTTGCTTAAGTTCTTCTCTAAGTGAATAAAAGCAAAAATTTTTATTACCTATAAGCTGACGATAAGCTGAAGATATATCTTTTTCTTTATCTTCTTCTTTTTGAATATAATTCATTTCGTTTTTATCATTCATATTGCCTTCAATTATACTTAAAATAGAATGAAGTAAATTATTTGGATTTATATCATAAACAAATTGACCAAAAATTTTACTAATTCCATAAGGATATACCCCCAATCCTATACCTATTATATGTAAATTTGTCTGTATTAGTTGAGCTATAAATTCTTTTAATTGTTTTTGTTGTTCTTCTTGGAATAAGCCATCAGTTAAAACAAAAAGAAAAGAAGGAAAATTATTATTTCTCATTCTTTTTAAATTAAAAACTGTATGCAATGCAGATAAAAGATCTGCATTTCTTACAGGATTCGAGAAGCTTTGGTATAATAATTCCCATAATGGAGATTTTTCATTTAAGGCAGCAAAAGTAGAATATTCCGAACATAAAACAATAGGTCCTTTTTCCCCTGTTACTACCAAATCAAAGGAGGGAAGATCAATAAGAGTAAAGGCTGATAAAATTACTCTAATTGTATTCAAACTATGATTTATATTTATATGATTAAAAACTGAAAAAGATGTATCAATTATAATAGATATTGCATATTCTTTTTCGTTTCCTATAGCATCTTGTAAATATATCATAGGATCTGGTACAGGATTTAAAAAATATAAAATTAAAGCCATAATATCTATTTCTGTTCCGGTATTAGATAATATTTTTAAATTAGCTTTATTAGGTTTAAATATTTCTTCAAGTATTGACCTATTTAAATTATGTTTTATACTCAATAATTTTTGAGTAAAATTAACTATATTGGTATCTACTTGGCCTTGTTTCTTATTAGTTTTATCAGCTATTTGGTGCAAATTATTTTTTGTGAAATAATTTGACTCAAGTGGATCTTTGTTTGCATTAAGAGTTGGAGAAATTATTTCATTTCTAATATAGGAACCATTTAAATTAAATAATGATTTATCATCCAAGATATTATTACTATTTTTTAAAAAAGTTAAAATCGAATTATCAATTTTAACTTCGAATAAAGGTTTGAGAAATTTAAATTCTTCTATCGATTCATTTTTCTTTGATCTTAATAAATTTAATACAAATATATCATTAATTTGTCTTTTAAATTCATCATTTATTGCAAGCTCTAGACTTTTTAAAAAAATTGTGGAACGAGAATTCCTTTTTGTTTCATTTAAAAATGTAGTCCATATTTTTTTTAAAAATTCCCTATCTGGTTTTGTTAAAATTGAAGATAATAAAAATATGAACCCAAACGAATTGGACTTTTTATAAAAAATATTTGAATCCCAATTATCTTTTTGAGTATAAATAAATGATTTATCTAATCCATCTGTAAAAATAAAAAATGAAGTATATTTGAATTCAGTATAATTTTTTACTTGTTCTAAACTATATTTTATACAACCAGGAATATTTGTTCTAAATCTTTTAAGCATTAAACATTCATAAACTCTTTCAAGTGCTTCTATTGAATGAGGCTCTTTATGATCTTTTAAAACACATCTGAAATCCTCATCTCCCATTAAAATAATAGAATATTTAATTTCTAAACAATTCAATGCATTAGTGATAGCACAAACTATAAACATATTTAGAGCCTTAATTTCTTCACTTATGTATACGGATGGATCTAATAATATTACAACTAAAGTTTCAAAATATTTTACTTTCCCATTTAAATTTATTTTTATAAATAATTGATTTGCCATAAAACTTGCTTTAGTATATAATTGTTCAATATTTATTTTTTTGCTTTTATCTATCTCAAAAACTTTTTTATTCTTAAATTTATGAAATCTTTTTGGATTTCCCAGATCTAATTTTTGAGGAATATTTGAATCTTTTTTCCTTTTTTCTTCTTCTAGGACCAAAAGAGCTCTTTTTATACCATCATCTTCATTAAAATTTTTTTCATTTATATTTATAGGGTCTATAGTTATTAATTTATCTGATATTTTTCCTATTTTTAATTCTTGTTTTTTCTCCTTTTTAATATCTTTATTATCTATAAATTTTTTTTCTTTTTTTTCATCTAAATTATTAATAATTCTATTATCATCAATGTCTACTATTTTTATATTATCTATTTTCAATTTTTCATCTATTATTTCTTTTTTTTTATTTTTATTAATAGTTTCCTTTTCTTCATCAGATTCATAATCATTTTCTCCGACATTATATAAAATATCATCCAATTTATTTACATATAATTTTCCAATTTGAGCTTCCTCTTGTCTATATCGATTATCATTTAAATTATTTTTTGTTGACCAATAATCAGTAGAACTTTTAATAATAACATTTTTATAAGGTAATATAATATAATTTTCTTCATTATTTCCTTTTTTTACATCTATATTTTTAATTATATTAACACCAATTTTTTCCAATTTTAAGTATAAATTATAAAATCCGTTTAAAAATTCATTTATATCTAAAGCAAAAAAAGAATAATTTAATTTATATTTCAATTTTGTAAAAATTGAGTATAGTTTCATGAAATAATTTCTAGCAATTATCTGCTTTTCATGATTATTGCTTTTGGATGCAGAAATTATGTAAAAATATAAAATATTTGTTATTTTAATACAATTGTTATAATATTCTATTATTTCATTTATGGAATTCTTATTTGGATATTTAAGTTCTATTAATGAAATATCACTTATATCAAATTTTTCTGAATCTTTTTCTTTCATTTCAACTTTTTCCTCTTTCAGAATTATTTGATTTAAATTTTCGATTGTTTTTGGATTTTCGTTCTCTTGTATAAGAAAAGCTTTATTTCCCTCAATTTTCTTATCAAGTTCAATTTCTTTCTTATTTGATTCTTCTTCGAAATTAGAAAATTCTTCTAAATTTATTTTAAAATATTCATCTCGTTTTTCTGCAATTTTTTCTAGAATATTTTCTGGAGGCTTCATATCTGTTAAATAAAGAATATCACCATTTTTTTTTATTTCTAGTTCTTTATTTTTGAAAAGCTTGAATAGAATATAAATTAAATTATTTGATATGATTGGATAATAAATATCTTCCTCATCTTCTTCTAAATTTCTTAATAAGTTTACTTCTTCTGATATCTCTTTTTTTATTGTTGGTGGGAGCAATTGATTCATTCTTAGAAATTCAACTTTATTTTTTTTTTCACAACAATTTTTTATAAATCGAGGAAAATACCAATAATCACTTTTTTCATCAATTAATTCTAGAAATTTTTTTGCTTTTTTAGTGCTGGATTCTTCATATTTTAAATATTCTAATTTTAGGAAAATATCTTTTGAATTTTTATCCTCTTTTTCCATTCGTATAATTGGATACCATTCTTTTTGATTGAATATTCCCAAGACTTCAATATCATTTAATGTAATTGGAGCAAATTTAGAATTTGGATCAAAATTTGGCTTTGTTTCGTTTTTATCATTTTTAGCATATAAATTATTTGCATATGGAATATAATAATTAAATGGCGTTATATATATACAATCCCTTTCTACACTTTTTTCCTCAATAAATTCATTGGTTTCTTGGATGTATTTATATCTTGGAAAATCTAATGTTTTTTCTATTAAATTTGTTCTTTTATCAATTATTTCTGGAAAAATAATATCAAAGATTTTTTCAATTTGGTTTCCTTTTATTTTTATATAATATTTTCCATGATTACTAACTCTATTTTTTATTCCGAATTTTACGAAAAATATAAAATCCTTTTTTGTTTTTTTTTCTTCGAAATCTGTCTCTATTATTTCTATATCTTTTGGTAGATTAGGAATTAATTCATATTCAGTCTTGCATAAAGAATTTTCGATTTTGAAATATATTTTATAACCATGATGAATGGATTCTTCATCTATATAAATTTTTATGTCTTCATCAGATGTAAACCTTTTTTTATCGTATGAATAAAATTTGAAGTTAAATTCAAATTCCTCAATTTTTGAATCAAATAATATATTTATATAAAAAGACGATGTAAAATATATTTTTAAAATGAAATTAATTAGATTATCTTCAACATTTTCATTTTTTGGTATTTTTATAATTAATTCATTTTCTTGTGTGTCTAATTCTGGCTTTTTTGATGCGTTTTTTTCTAATGATTCTAGAGAATATTCAAAATCAACAATATTATTGTTTAATCGATATCTGTATTTTGAAGCATATAAATATGCAAAATTAAATTTAATATTAGAATTCGCATATACCTTCGGGCAATTAAATTTAAAAATATTTTTTGAAGAATCATAAATTAATTTATAATATTTAGAAGAAAATATAATGGATAAAGGAACAAGATTTAAACTCAGATTGAAGTCTATTATTGTTTCTTTTAAATTTTCTGAACTCAACTTTAATTTAAATTTGATATTTTCTTCAATTAATTTATCTGTGGATAAATTTTGTATATTTATATGAATTCTTATTGTATTTTCACTATCAGATTCTTCAACAGTGACAATATTTTTATCGCAATCAATGATACTTGGTTTAATTATATTTTCTTTTATATTTAATAATTTAATTATGAAAGGAGATGATAAAATAGAAGGAATATAAGACCCTAAGAACATTTGAAATGATTCAGATGAAAATGTAATTGCTTTACCATTATCACTTATCATGGGATATTGAAGATAAGAAACATTAGAAATATAGAGTGGATTTTCATATTTTTTTTTCTCATATAAAGCCACAATTTTATCATGATCTTCTATGAATATTGAATAGTCCTTATTATTTTTATTCAAGGATATAAATTTGTTAATTCCATTTATATTTATTAATAATTTCTCTTTATAATTTAGTATTAAATTTTTCAAATTTCTAATGTTTAAAATTAATTCACTATCATTTTCTTTTCCATTAGATGTTTTTACATTTAAATATCTATTCAAATCATCAATAGCATCAATTATTATATTTATTTTTTTTTTAAGTTTTTCATCATAATATTTTATGTTTCTTAATAAATTTATATCAAAATTATTTACCAATTTCATAAAATCATCTAATTTGACTCTTTTAAATTTATGTCCATTAAAAGTAATTTTAGGCTTTAGTCTATCAATCTTATATTCAACATCATTTAACATTTTTTCTTTTGCATTTGGATCATAATCCATTGGTTGCACAAAGGCATTAATATCATAATATTTTATTTCAATTTTATCTTTGATGTTAATTTTCTTTAGACTATTTTTATCTTTTATTGAAACAGTAAAATTTAATAAATCTTCCTTACTAAAAATAGATGATTGTATATATAAACATCTGCATTTATTATCAAAATCAATTTTTTCATTTTTATTATCTCTATTTTTTATTTTAATTTGATATATATTTCCACTTGTTAAAGTTAGTTTAAATAATAATTCATAAAAAATTGTTACTTTTTCTTTAGTAAATTTGAAATAAGAACCCTTATTTTCCATTATGGCCTGAAAATCAAGTATTTTTTCCTTTAATAATTTCTGATCTTGCAATTCTTTATTTTGTATAACATCTAAACAATCATTTATTTCTTTTTTAGCTGTTTCGATATTTTTTTGAATATTATCCATTTCTTCCTTCATTCTTTTTTCTTTATCTTTTAAAAAAACATTGCGATATTCTTCTGTTTTTTCTGAAACTTTATTACATATATTTTCTATAATACTTGGAACTTCTTTCTTTATTTGAATAATTATCTCATTTGTTTGTTCTATATTAATACTAATTTCATCATTCAATAAATTTTTCTGATTTAATTCATTGATTTTTTTAATAAGTTCTTCCTGAGGTTTATTTATAAGTTTTATTATTTCATTTTTATCTTTATCAATATCTTTGTCAAAAATTTCTTCTATTTTATTTTGAAATATTAAATCGAACACCTGAATAATATATTCTAATAATATTTCATTTTTAAGCTCTTTTTGAATCTCGTTTGAATCTGCTAAAAGAATCGCAAAATATTCATAAAAATGTCTCAAAATTTTATTAGTTATTTTTATTTCAGGAGGTAAATCATTCAAAACTAAATTAAGCCAATTAACATTAACAGGCTTTTTTTCTTTAATTAAACTCTTAATTTTATTCTTAATTAATTCTTCTACTTTTTTCTTAAGTGAATTACTCTTTCCACCTTCTTCTAATTCTTTTCCAACATTAAAATAGTTGTTATGAATTTCTACAGTCTTTTTTTTATAACAGTTATATTCAAAATTTTCAATATTACTTATAATTCTTATCTGAAAATACCAAAAAGATATTTGATTATCTTTGCAAACGAAACAACCAACCCCATCTTTTTTCTCTAATAAATTAATATAAAAAGAAGAATAATATCTCAGCAACCAGAAAGCCATTCCAGGATAAATGCTCATTAATTGTTCATTCCAATACTGATTTTTAAAAAAATTGATATCTTCGTATGTTAATTTAATATCTTCATAATTTTCTTTATATGTTGTTGCTAATGTAAAACAAGCTAAAATATATTTAATTATTTTTTTATTCATTACTTCTTTATCATAAAGTTTATTATCTTTTTTTAAATCATTTATGCGGGTCTTTAATTGAGCTTTTTCATCTTTGAATTTTTTTTTTAAATCTTCGAAAGATAATTCATCGAAATTATCCTCACATTTTTCAGGAAAAAATATTTTGAACAATGTTCGACCAATATTTTCTATATAATTTTCAAATTCTTGTTTTTCTTTTTTTTTTAAATTCATTAGTTCATATTGTTTTAATGATTGGAATAAAATTAGTTCCACTTTTTCATTATGTACATTTTTAAATAAAAAGCCTTTTGAATATTTTTCTTCTTTTTCTTCAAAATAAGTTATTAAAAATAAATATAAAAAATCTTTAGGCTCAAATTGTGGAATTAATAAATATTCTTCTAAATCGGTTTGGATAAATGTTTTAGTCCATTTTAATATGGTTTTATTGTAATAATTATTTCCTATTCCTCCAATTTGATCGTTTATTATTTCAGGCAATTTCAAAAACTTTTTAAATAATGATTTTATTCCGTCTTCTGTTTTACCAAAAATAATTATTTTATATAAAATATAAGCTCTAACAATTCCCATTACTTTTTCCTTATATATTTGAATATATTCTATATTATTGAGAGCATATTTGGTTAATATATTCGAAATTATTTCTAATTCTTTATCTAATTGGAATATTTCAGATAAAATATTTTTCTTTTTTGAGAAAATATTAGATAATAATCTATGATTAATTGAATATGATTTGAGAATACTTAAGCATATTATAATCGATTCTTTTAGATCTTTCTCATCAAGATTATCTGTTATATCAAATGGAAATATAATTTTATTTTCCAAATTATAACTTAAATCTTTAATATAATTATCCACACTTTCTTGACAACTCTCATATATTTCTTTTGTTGGATTCTCTAATTGACTTCTCAACAATTGAATTAATTTTTCCTTATTTCTTTCATTTTCTTCAAAATTATAATCTTTTACTCTTGAAATAAGTTCATTTATTTTATTTTTATATTTCTCAGCTTGGTCAACTCTCTCAATGTATTCCTGTAATTTATAATATTGTGTTTCCAAGCATTGAATTGAATTTTCTATCTTCCAAAATTCCTCAAGGGGAGATTTTATTTTACTATACCATTTTATTTCATTCTCAATTTCTTGACAAAGATTCTTTTTATCCTCATTTTTAATTGATTCATATTTGTAAAAACCTGCTTGAATTTGATATAAAAAGGTTTTTGAGTTTCCATAAACTAATCCTGTTATTTTATTTTCTTCCTTTATATTTTCAGTAAAATATATAATTTCGTTTATTATTTTAATATCAATATTATCATATATTTTTTTCATTCCTTCCAATAATTCCTTCTCAAAAGGTAAACAAAAATCTGGAGTAATTAATGCAAGTTTATCTTCATCATAAAACAAAATTAAATACCATATTTTCATGATTAATTCGTCATCTTCTATACCTAAATATCCTTTCGATTTAGATATTAATTTTGTTATCCTATAAGTTCTTTTTTCATCCTTTATTTCTTTTTTAAAATCATTATCAATCTCATCTATTATTCTAATATTTTTTTTAAATACATTTGAAAATGTTTCCAAAAATTTTTCCCTTTCATCTATTTTAAATTCTCCTTCTAATAGTTTTGAACATATTATGTAGAAAGAATTTGTTGCTAATATTTTTTGATCATTATTATCGAAATTATTTGGTGTTTCAAACATCATTTTCTCTTGGGATTCAGTCTTTTTAATTATTTTACTATTTTCAAAATAAAAATCTTTGTCTAAATTTATTATAATAAATAACTCATTGAAAAATTCTAATTGGTATTTTTTTGAATTATTAAAAATATATTTAATAATTGTTGAATTATAATCAAATTGGAAATTGACTTTATATTCTATCATTTTATAAATTAAAAAAATAATTTTAAACATTCTTATTTTTCTACCATTATTCCCATTTTTTTCTAATAATATTTGATTAAAAGGAAATAGTTGAGTAACATTTATTTCACTATCAATAAATTTTTTAACTATATTTAAATTTTCGTATAAATCTTTTATATCATTTGTGCTTAATAATTTTTTTATTGAGATAATATATTCTAAAAGTAAGTCTGGTAAAATTATAAAATTTTCAGGTAAATTTTTCAATCGAGAAATAAGTTTAAATTTCGCGAATTCTTTTATTAAAATATTTTTATTGATAAGTTCTTCTTCATTATTGAGGCAAAAGTCATTTAAATTATTATCATGACTATTTTTTTTGACATAATCAAGAATATCTCTTAATATTTTTTTTATTATTTCTAAATTGTAATAATTAAAATATTTTCTTTTTTTCTTTATAGAATTTCCAACAAACACATCAAGAAGTTGTAAGGTTTCATCAATATAATAATAAATAGTATCTAAATTACCTATTTCAACTTGTCTTAATAATACTAAAAAATTTTTGAAATTAAAGTCAAATTCTTTAATTATTTCTTTTGCGACCTTTTGAATATTTCTCAAAATTTTGAAAATTTCTGAATATTTTAAATAAATATTTTTTTCTCCTGTATCAAACCTATAGAATTTTTCAAGATTTTTTTTAATTATATTTTTAACTTCATTAATGTTCTTAATATCATTTTTATTATTTATCGAATTTATATAATTTAAATAGAATGCATTAATTAAATGCTGACATAAATCATCTTCATCTTCACTTTTGGATATCTCTTCACTTATATATTTTATAATTCTTCCAGTAAATTCTGCTCCTCCTGAAAAAAAATCTTGATCTTCAAAAACTTTTTTATTCATTTCTTGATGAATTATTGCAACTTTTGAAGATATTTCTTGACATAAAGAATCATTTATTCTATTTGAATTTTTCATAAATCCATAAATTATTTGTGCAGAACTTTCAATATCTACATCCATTGGTACTAAAGTGAATGTAATACATTTATTTAAAAACATTTCATTTAATTGGTTATTATTATATTTATTAAAAGGATTATAATTAATAAATAAATGGAAGTTTTTATGAATTTTATTTGTTGAATTTTTTGAAAAAATTAAATCTTCTCCTGTTTCTGTTAAATCTAACTCAGCATTTTCATCACATAATCTCACTAACTTATCTGAAATAATTGGATTCGCGGATTCTATTCCGTCTATTAAAACCCAATATCCATTCTTGAGAGCTTCTATGAATATTGATTGATTTTTTTTGAATCTTTTATAAGGTTTAATTAATTCTTCTAATTCATTTGCTATTCTTTTAAATTCCTTATATTCTTCAATTTCCATATTTTCGTTGTTTTTTCTAATATATTCCTTAATTTCTTTAATTAAATTATTAAATTCCTTAACTGTCCATTTCTTTTTAATTATTTCGTTGTTGTAAACATTATTTTCAAAAAAAGAATTTTTTATATAGGTATCTAAAGTTTTATTTTTTGATAATATTTCAAAATAATTTTCAATGATTTTTATTTCTCCTTCTTCCAAATGATTTAAAAGAGTTGACTGTCCTGTAAATATTGAAATTCCTGTTTCTTTATTTATCTGATAAACAATTAATTTTTGTCCTAACATTTGGGCAAATAACCTTATCAAATGAGTTTTTCCAGCTGCAGTATCACCTTGAATAATACAAGCTCTTTTGCATATGATTGATAAGGCTAAAAATAAAATGCATTGCTTTTGTTTTATATTTAAAGTATTTATTCTTTGAAAAAGTTCATCTTTATTAATTTTAAATTGATTATAATATTCTAATTTTATTTCTTTTTTATTTTCTCTATTTTTAATACTCAAAGATAAATAATCATCTTTATTTCTAATATATGGATTTATTTTCATAGATAGAAATCCTAATTCGTCCATTATATCTTTAATAAATTCACTTTGAATAAATCTATAAGCAAAAATTATTTGTAATATAAATGATTTATCTAAAGATTCTTTTGTTTCTTTTCTAAACAATATATATTTGGTAATATCATTCAAACTGAAATATGAGATATTTCCTTTAGTATAAGAAAATTCTCTTGATTTATTAAAGCATTCTACAAATTCAGGGATTTCATCAATTAAATCATTTTCTTTGAATCTTTTTTTTATTATTCCTTCTATTTCATTTGGATATAATTTTGGAAGAATATAATAAAATACACAATTTATTAAAGATATTGGTAATTTATCTTTTATAGCTATATTACTTTGACTATTTATTATTCCGATTAAATTTATTTTACTTTTTGTTTCACTTCTTCCATCTGGCCTTAAAATATTAGTTTGATTTTTATTAAATATTGAGCATAAGGATTCCATCAAAGCTGAAGATGCTTTATTCAGATTATGAAATACTATAATGACATCATTTCCTTCATCACCAACCAATGCTTTTAATATTTTAGTTTCCCGAAATTCTATGGTAATTCGATCATCCTTTCTTATTATTTGATTTCTTCCTAGTAAATCCTCGATTTTACTAGATTGGGTTATTATAAAATTTATAATTTTATAATTTAATTTATTTGCAACATAATTAATGGCAGTTTGTTTTCCTAATCCTGTTCCTCCTTCAAGAATTACTGGAGTTTTTGTAGCTATGCCTGAATGAATATAGTCAATCATTTCTGTAAAAGTTTTTGTAAAGGCAAGCTCTTTTATATTTATATTTATTGATTCTTTATTTTTTCCACATTCTATTCGTAATTTATTATATTTACTTTGTAAAAATCCATCCTTAACAAATAAAGGCTCTTCATTGATATCTTCGCCTGTTATTATTGGTACCCTATTTTTAGGAAAACAAGATTTAAGTTTATCTTCGATATTATAAAAAATATTATCTGGCTTGTCTTTAATTTTATAAGATAATCCATAAGCTATTCTGTATAAAAAAAAATATAATAAATTCATTCTAGATATATAATCGTCGTCTTTGTAAATTTCTTTCTGATTACATAATGATAGAGCATTTATCATTTGAGTTAAAGAAAAATCTTCCAAATTGTTTTGAAATCTGAGTACTTCATTAATAAAATATTGATCATAATTTAATTTATTATTAGATATGAAACTTTTTAGCACATCTTTTTGTTCAAGTGATGAATATTTATCAGAACAAATTAAAGTAAATCTTGATAATACTGCTTCTGATAATTTATTTTGTTCTCCTAAAGAACAAGTTGCAAATATTCTAAAGTTTTCTCCAAGATTTGAAAATTCTTTTTTTCCTTCTTCTGTAAAGGTATCATGTATATCCTCAGTTAAAGTTAAATTATGTTTTCCTGAAAATAATTCATTAAAACGCTCTAATACAACTGTTGGCAAATTTGATAAATATTTTAAAATTAACGATTTACCAGATAAAATTGAATCCAAAATTAAACCAGGTTTAAATTCCAAATTTATATTATTTAAATGTTTTTTCTTTTCAGGGCTATTATTTATCAATTTGTTCTTTAATATATCCAAAGTAAATTTAAATTTTTTGATTCTTTCATTATTTATAATTTTATCATTAATTTTTTCTATAAATTTATTTTGCTCTTCAATAATCTCCTTTAGGTTTTTTTCATCAAAATTTGCCCAACTTTTGACCATATTTAATTCATCATCATTTGGTTGAATGTCTAGAATATTATATATTTGTTTTAAATAAAAAATTTTAGCATCAGCATCTGATAAAAAAATTGTTGAGCCTAATAATTGACCTATAGTCGTTTCTGCATTTAATTGAATAGGCTTAACATCTTCTAAAATTAATTTAGCCAAATAAGTTTTATATCCAGTTTCACCTACTATCAAAATTGGTTCTTCATCATGTGCGAGTAATATCTGGAATAATTCATTATATAAAGAAGGTAAAGTAAAAATATTTTTAATTTTATCACAAAGGTGATAAAGCTCTAAAGAAATGCCACATTTCCCTTTTTTTAAAAATAATTCACCATTTATTTCAGATATTTCTGTCCTTTTTGTGAAAATATCCTCAATGTTTTTTTGTGCTTCTTTATTTAATTTAAATATTGGAGTTAAAATGTTTAGAATATTTTTTAATAAATTTTCTTTTGTATTTGGATCACCAAGATCTTTTTTATATATTCCTGATAATGTATAAAAGACTATATTATCAACAAAACTTATATTGTCAAATTTATTTTTATTATTTTTATCATTTTTGTTATTTGTGTCATTCTTTGATGATTGAAAATGGACTCTTTTTAATATTTTTGTTATATCTCTTATAGACCAATTTGGAATATAAGGTAATTTTAAATTATTCAGTTTATCCATATATTCAGCGATATTATATCCTTGATTAATTAAAAATATTCTTTTATCCATATCAAAAATTTTACCACCATATAATTCCAAATTAATACTTGAACATATTATTTGAATATCTTTTAAAGGTGGTTCAGGATAAGGAATGCATTTCAATTTTTTGGATAAAAGTTTTGGCAAAGAATTTCTTCCAGTTGTACTAAAATCATTCTGGCATGCAATAAAAAAAAAGTTTTGATTAATTTTAATACTATTTAAAATTCCTGGAATAAATATTTTACAATTTAGATTTAAATCTAATGCAGGAACAAGGGATTTCATAACTATATCTGGACTTAAATTCATTTCATCAGCTATAAAGGTTGTTCCTTTTTCCATTGCATTTATTAAAGAGCCATTAATAAATTCAATTTTATTATTTTTCATGGTAATATTCCCATAAAAATGACTCGGCTTTGTGTTAGAATGAAATGAATGCATATAAAAATCTTCAGATAATTTCATACATATTTTCCTTATTCTAGAAAATTCTCTAGCACATGATGTTTTGCCTACTCCTGTTCTCCCTATAACACATATATGCAAATTAATCATTGAGGCTGCAAATAATTTAGCCATAAAAGACTTTAATTTTGGAGATTCTCTAAAATAAAATTTATTGTCATTTGATTCTTTTAATTCATGATTTAAAAAATTATTAAAAATAAAATTTTCTATATCTGAATCTAAATCATCAATTTTTTTTGCATTTTCCATTTTTTTTATTTCATTTTCTTTCCTTTGAGAAATAATTAATCGAAAGGCATAATTAACTAATTTATTTTGGTCTAATTTTTTCTCAGGATCTAATTTATGAATAAATATATATACTGCCCTACAAAATAAACTTAATTGATATATAGATAAACTACATTTTTCTCTGTATTTAAAAATAGTATCAAAAATAAGTTCGTTTAATTTTTGATTATATTCATATTTAAAATCAATTTTTTTTACTTCTTCTTTTTTTTTTAAATCATCCAAATCACCAAAAAATTTACTTAAAATTTTGTCATCTAACTCTTGAATTTTATTAGCTTCCTCTTCTTTATTTTCGTTTAATATCATATTTGATTGATAATTAAGGCTATGTTGTTTCATTAAAGTATCGATAAATTCTAAAAGAATTGGTTTTGATTTTTTCAAGTCTTTATAATAAGGTTTTAATTGATCTTCTAAAGTAATTACATCAAATCTATTTAAAAAAGCTGGAGACATTTTTGAAATGCTATCATAATTACATATACATATTAATCTAAAATTTTGATCTATTTCAATCTCTTTATTTTGGGGACATTCTGGAATTTCAAAAATTCTATCTTTTTCAATTTCTAATTTTTTATCAAGTAAACCATTTAATCTTTCAGTTATAGTTGCAGGAGCTTCTTCAATATTATCCAAAATGCAACATTTTCCTTTTTTTATAGCCATGGTTAAAAATCCATCTTTCCATTCCATTAATTGATGGGAATTTTCTTTTGATGAATTTAAAGATGGATATTGATTACCAATTAAATCAGAACATTTAAGATCTTCAGTGCATTGGCAATAGCAAATACCATCCATGTTATTTTCGCTGATTTTATCCCTATCTTCGGCAATATATTTTGCAATTTGACTTTTCCCAGTCCCTTCATCTCCAACAATCATAATATGCCTATTATTGTTAAAGGATAATCTAACTGCTTTTAGTACATTTTCTAGTTGAGGTGTTAAATAAAGATAATCATTTTTAAATTTTAATTCTGATTTTTTAATATTTGAACAAAGATTTTTATATTTACCGAGAATTTTTTTTAGTTTTTCATACTCTCTTAATTTATATCTTGAGCCATAAATATATAATATTGCTTCTCTTATATTTTCTCCATTTGAAATCGCATTAATTGTTGCTTCAATTTCTCTTATTGTAAAACAAAGAATATCATTCTTTCTTTCTTCTAAATTAGACCATTCATCATGAAAATCAACTAATTCTTTTAAAATTTTTTTGGGAATATTATTTTTATCACCTAATCCCTTTGCAATCTGATATAATTCATCTTTTTGAAAGCTCTCAAAATTAATAACGTGAAATCTGGAGAGAAATTTTTTACCTAAATCTTGTCTTTTATTAGCAAATAAACCTTTATTAGGATTTTGAGTTGCAATTATATTAAATCCTTTGCCCATTTCTATTTCTTTCCAAGGCATTCCTGGAATTTCACAACTTATTTTATGACTATCTAAACATTCCTCAAAAGATTGTAATACTTGGTTAGATGCTAAATTTATTTCATCTAATAATAAAGTATATCCTTTTTTAAACGCTTCTATGAATACTCCTTCTTGGAAAGATATTCCTGATAATGAATTAGGATCACCAGCATATCTTCCAAATAAATCAGCAGTTTTTGTTTCTGAACTGAGATTAAATCTTTTAAGTGTAAGACCCATTTCTTTACATAATATTTCAACGGATTTTGTTTTTGCTGTTCCAGTTGGGCCTTCTAATAATACTGGATAATTATGTGAAATATAGTATTTAATTTCTTTTAATTTTTTTATTGCATTGTCTGTAAAGATAAAATTTTTGGTTTCTGCTTTTTCAATATCTATTTTTTCTGGTATTTCAAATTCTTTATCCAATAAATTTGAAATTCTTTCATTTATTTTAGAAAATTCTTTTCCACTTGTAAAATTTTCTTCTATTTCGTTACAGTCAAGTAAATTTTTTAATTTATTGTCTTCTTTAATTATTATATTATTTTCTTCTGATATTTCCATTTTTTGATTTAATTTTTCAACCAAATCATTTAATTATATTATAATTTGTGACACTATTTTTGAATAATTTTTAAAATTGGTTAAAATTTTTATTATATTATTAAAGTAAGTTTGAATATTTATATTAATTAT
>JAEEGL014922953.1_pt1 | contig 17793 bp, 13 predicted proteins | sample 9134231 | NCBI WGS metagenome assembly JAEEGL01 (sample SAMN16246548, study PRJNA631951) | gut metagenome | biome: gut microbiome; feature: rumen; material: fiber-attached | host: Bos | place: Iran: Karaj | collected 2018-10 | reverse complement strand
TATCAAGATTGGAACGAAACGTCCCGATACATCGTCGAACTGAACCTGTTCAAACCGGAAAATGACGAACCTGAAATTTTCCAACTTGCATGTTGGGAAAAAGTATCGGATCTCGATTTGGCGTTTGCCCAGTACGACGAAGAAGAACTCGAACTTGATTTTGTAGAGGAACTATAAGATAAACGACGTATTTAAATCGACTAGATTTAAACTTCGCAATTATTAGAATAAAAGGAGCGTCGGCGAACGCGCCGCGTCAAAAGAAGGAAAGGCCCGTCGTCGGTCGCGTTTGAAAAACAGGTCATGCCGCGTAACGTTTTATCCAATTGGTTCCGAAAAAAACGCCGCGATACGAGCGAGCGCGAGAAGAGTTCGTCGCGCTCGCCGCGCGTCGAGGCGCTGGAGGACCGCGCGCTTTTGAGCGCCGCGTCGGGGACGCTTTGGCTCGACGACGCCGTCGCAACGAGCGCGGCGGAGATCGAGTCGGAATTCGACGCGTACAATATCGACTATACGCTTCTCAACACCGGGCGCGTGCGCGTGCTGGGTCAGTCGGGCCTGCAATATTACGGAAGCTACAAATATTGCGACGTTACCGACCCGATTTATATCGAACTTTGGGAACAGGCGCTCGCGCGCTGGGAGGAAATCTTTACCGAAGGAGCGCCCGACGAGACGTATCCTTACGACGTCGACGGCGAAACGCTTGAAATCGACGATATTTATCTCTATTTCGGCTTCTCGGACTCCTACGACAATGCGACGAGCCTCGGCTCGTCCCTCAACGGCGGATATTATCGCGACGCCGGAAACAGCCTGCCCGCGACCGGCTCGATGATGTTCAACGCGAAGTATTTCGTCGCCAATCCCAGCGAGACGGTTCAAAAAGTCTTCTACAACACGGCGCTGCACGAACTGTCGCACTCGTTCGGATACAACCTGCGCTATCTGGAAGCGCGCAACGTGATCGAAAAGCGCCGCGAAACGCCCTCGGGGCTTGAAAACGCGCTTTCGCAAAACACGAGCTATTGGTATTACGTCGGAGAAAACGGCGTCGAACAGTTCCAAAAGACGTACCCGGAAGAAATCGTCTCCTTAATTGCCGACGACGCGTTTCTTATGGAAACGTATTCGTCGAGCGGATCGTTCGGATGTCATATCAGTTCGCTGTACTCGACGTACTACCTCTATATCAATCAGCGCGACGGAATGAATTACGCGATCTCCTCGTCGTACGAGGCGACGCTTACGGCGATTACGCTCGGCGTTTTGGAAGATTTGGGCTATAGCGTCGACTACGATTTCGCCGACGCGCTCGATTCGCCCGCCCCCGTCAAATTGACCGCGCAAGCGGAAGGCGCCGACGTCGTTCTTACCTGGCAAAAGGGGGCCGGCGACCGCTCCGCCGCGACTTCCGGCGCGTATTACGTCGTCGAGCGTTGCGTCGACGCGCCCGGCGTTTCCTGGGAGGACAGAACGTGGAGCGTCGTCGCGGACCGCGTCGTCGAGCCGAGCTACGTCGATCGGTCGGTCGAACCGAACGTTACGTATCTCTATCGCGTTTATCGCCGCGATATTAAAACCGTGTCCGAAGTCTGCGTAACGTCGGCGCGGGAAGGAGACGTCCTCGCGTGGCCCGGCGTCGCGGCCTCGTATCGAGTCTACGCGCTGATCGCAAAAGAATCGAATCAACTGTCGTGGTTTTCCGTCGCGTCGTCGGTAACGTCGACGAATTATACGACGGGCGTGTTGAGTTATAAACCTTACGATCAATCGGCGCTCTATCGCGTCTTCGCGATCAACACGCCGCTCGACCGAACCGCCGCGTCAAAAGCCGCGCGCGTTACGACCGAGGATTTTGAAACGCGTCGCGTTCAAGAGGGAAACGCGCTCTTTTTACGCGCGAAATCTTCCGAAGAGTCGGACGAAGAATACGAATACTACTGGGACGTCTCGAATTCGCGCGAAATCGACGAACAGAATTTCGTCAAAGGCTCCGAAGAACTCTGCTACAATCCCTCCGCGTCCGGCTACGCGCTGGGCGAACGCGCGCTTGTTCGCGTCATGACCCGGCGCGGTTCCGACGTTTCCGTCGAGGAGTTTTACGTGTTCCAGGAACGCGTCGAACCGACGTTTAACGTCGACGCGCAAACGTTTTGCGACGGAGCCGCGACGTCGCTCGACATAACGGTCCCCGCCGGTCGCGCGATCGCGCGATGGACGCTCGACTGGGGGGACGGCTCGGAACCGCTCGTCGTCGAGGCGCTCGGCTACGAACTCAACGCGTCGCATTTCTACGCGCCGGATCAGGGGAACTGCGTCGTTACGCTTAAAGCGATAGATTGCGAAGGATACGGCGGAGAAGAATACGTCGTCTACAGGCGAGAAAACGCGTCGAACGCGACGCAAAGCGCGAGCGTTCAGGAAGAAACCGATCAGGAAGGGCGCGACGCGCCGTTTGTCTTTTCCGACGATCGTTTCGACGAAGACGCCGACGAATTCTGGGCGGCTCTGCGTAATTCCCGAAAGCGCGCCCTCTAACGATTTACGCCGCTAAGTTCTAAAATTGCTTCGTGCGCTATGCGCAGTCCGAAAATCCCGACGACCGTCGGCAGGCTCCCGAGCGTGTTGCGCGGTCTTCCCGGCGGATTATTCGCGTTTTCGGGGGTAAGCGGCGCGGCGGGATCGACGCGCTCGAACGCTTCGACGCCCGCGCGCAGCGCGTCGCGAATCGGCTCGGGCGAATAAACGCATTTCACGGCGTCGGGGTCGACGCCGACGCGGCGCAAACGTTTGCGAAGTTGACGCGCCAAAGGACAGTTGACGACGTCCGACAATTTGCCGACCCGGACCAGGGACGCGTCGAAGCGCAACGCCGCGCCCATGCTCGACATAAATCGCACGCGGCGGCGAACGAGTTCCGCGACAAGCGTAACTTTCGGGCCGAGCGAATCGATCGCGTCGACGACGTAATCGGCGGGCGTCGACCAGTCGCCGTCAAAAAGTTCGCCGACCGTCTTGTCGTTGATCAAAATCGACTTTGTTTCGACGATCGCGGCGGGATTGATCGACGCGACGCGCTCGCGCGCGACGTCCGTCTTCAACGCCCCGACGGTTCGACAGGTCGCCAATAGCTGACGGTTGATATTGCTCGACTGCACGCGGTCGAAATCGACGAGTCGGAACCGTCCGATCCCGGCGCGCGCAAGCGCTTCGAGCGCGTAACTCCCCACCGCGCCGAGCCCGACGACGGTAACGCAGGAATCGTGAAGCGCCGCAAGACCGTTCTCTCCGATCATCAGCGCCGTGCGGCGAAATTGCTCTTTCATGCGATTGAATATCTCGTTTAAAAACGCGCGCCGCGAACGTTTATTCGCGTTTACCTTTTATTTACGGCGTCGGCGACGCGCTTGGCGATAAGCCCGGCGACGTAGCCCGCTTTGAACCCCGCGTCGATGTTCACGACCGTTACGTTCGACGCGCAGCTGTTCATCATGCCCAGGAGCGCGGCGACGCCCCCGAACGCCGCGCCGTAGCCGACGCTTGTGGGAACCGCGATAATCGGCGCGGAAACGTACCCGCCGACCACGCTCGGAAGCGCGCCCTCCATCCCGGCGACGACCACGATCGCGTCCGCGTCTTCAAGAAGAGGGAGTTTGGCGATCAGGCGCTTCGGCCCCGCTACGCCGACGTCTTGAATGAGAATCGCGTCCGCGCCGGTCCAGAGAACCGTCTCGCGCGCTTCTTCAGCGACGGGCAAGTCGCTTGTTCCGGCGGTCAGAATCGCGATTTTTCCGCGATAAGCGCGGTCGTCGGAACGTTTTTTCGGAACGCGAAGAGTTCGCGCGACGTCGTTGTAATACGCGTTCGGCTCGACTTTTCGCAAGTCGGGCAAAACTTCGGCGGCTTTTTGCGCGTCGACGCGCGTCGCGAAAACGTCGATTCCCCGTTCGAGTTGAGCCAACGCGATTCGACGGATCATATCCGCCGTCTTGCTCTCGCCGTAAACGACTTCGGAGAAGCCGCAACGACGCTCGCGGTCGACGTCAATCATGGCGTCGTCAAGTTCGATAAAGCTGGAATCGGTCATAACGTCCCTCGCAGAGAGATAGATTTATTTGAAAAAACGGGAGTTATCGCGCCTGTTCGGCGGCGAATTCCGCCAGATCGCGCAAGGACGACGCCGCGAGGACGGGGTCTTCCCGTTCCTGCGCTTCGGCAAGATACGCGGCGGCGGCCTCGAGTTCGCGTCGAAACGTCTCCGCGTCGTTCGACTCGCGGAAATTCGTAAAAGCGCGCGCGACAAGGCTTCTGGCGCGCCACGTCGTCCGATAGACGCTCGACTCAAAGGAGTTCAGAGCCTCTTCAAGACGCGGCTCGTCAAAGACGCGCAAATACGTCGCGAAGACGTCGTCGCGGCGATAGTCGCGCATCATCGGTTCCGTCTGCGCGGCGATCTTTTCGTCCAACAGCGCCGCCAACCGCGCCGCCGGCTTGGTTTGGCGACAATCCAGATGGATTTGAACGAGTTCTTTGAGACGCGGCTCCGCGTACCCCGCGCTTTCAAGTTGAGGAAGAAGCGCGAGAACTTCAAGAACCGCCGCGCGACCGCGTTCTTTATCGCCGTCCTCGAACCGCGTCTTCGCGAGACTCGTCAATCGCGAGGCTTTTTCCTGAGGAAGCAGCCCGTCGGCGCGCGCGAGTTTCTCGGCAAGCTCAATCCAGGCGGCGCGCTCCGACCGATAATACGCCTCGTCGCGGAAAAAGAGCGGTTGCGCGGACGCGTCGCCGAACGCCGCGGTCGACGTCGCCGCCGCCATAAAAGCAAGCTGTTTTTCGATCGTGCCAAACGCGTTCCAACGCTCGACGAACGCGCGCGTTTCTTCGCCGTAATTCGCCGCGATCGGATTCGAAACGACAAGATTTTTCAGCAGGGATTTTAAGTCGTCGATCTCGTCGTCGTCCAAATCGCTTTCTTCCCAGCCGCTTTCGACTCGTTCGCGAAGAACGCGCGTCTCGATCCCGCGTTCGATTCGCTCGAGCGCGTCGCGCAACCCCGACCATGCCTCGGAACAAACGACATGGGCGCGGGAAACGGGCAGAAGGTTGACAAACTCGAGCGCCGTTTCGTTAAAGTAGCGAACGACGCCTTCGATCGTCGCGTCGACGAAAAACTTGTCAAGTTCTTTGTCGCGAAACTCCCGTCGCGCCGACTCCGCCTCTTCGTCGTCCAACAATTCGATCGACGCGCGGGTCCCCGCCAACACATACCCCATGGCCCGTTCATAATCGTCGGCGTCTTCGAGCGTCTCCGCAAGTTCGCGCGCGCGGCGACGAGGCTCTTCTTCCGAATAAGGAAGCCTGGGCGTTCGTTTCGCCATGCCGATCGCCAGCGCGAGCGTCGCGAGTTGACGTTCGTCGGAATCGGACGTCTTGTCAAGAAGCGCGAGCGTTTTGTCCCAAAGGTCGCTCTCGGCGGGAAGAACGTCAACCGTCGATTCGATAAAAAGGCGCAGAAGATAGTCGCGCTCGTCCTGCAATTCGACTTTGTCGACGAGCGACCCGGCAAGGTCGAACGTCTCGGCGACGCGGTTGATCCAGCCGTCGGCAAGAGCGTCTCGCGCCGAATTCGGGTCGCGCAAATCGCGAAGATCGCGTTCGCAACGCAACGCGGTCAGCGCGGCGATCGCCGCGTCGGCAAGCGCGGAAGCGCTCGACTCGGCGCGCTCGCTCAATTGGAGGACGCGCTTTCGGATCGACTCGCAAAATTCGATCGTCGGATCGATTGACGCCTTGTTCAACGTCGACATTGTCTGCTCTCCTGTTGGGTCGTTGACTATTGATCTTCAAAAGAACCGACAATCGCGTCGGTCAGCGCGCGCATATTGGCGAAATAATCTTTTTGCAGCGGCGAATGGTCGACGAGTTCGCCGCCGACCGCGTCGGCGATCGTCTGCGCCGACGAGCGGCTGAATTCCGGCTGAACGATCAACTTGCGAACGCCGTCCGCTTTCGCCTGCTCGATAAGTTTTTGAAGTTCTCTGGGACGCGGGGCTTTCCCTTCGAATTCGACGGCGCGCTGTTCCAGATTGAATTCTCGCGCAAAGTAGCCGTACGCGGGATGAAACACGACGAATCCGCGCCCTTCAAACGGCTCCAGACGCGCGCGAATCTCCTCCTGAAGCGCGGCGAGTTCCGCGTCGAACGACCCGGCGTTCGCGTCGTAAGTTTCCGCATTGTCAGGGTCGAGTTCCGCCAACGCCTCGGCGATATTCGCGACCATGACGCGCGCGTTTGCGGGGCTCGTCCAGACGTGCGCGTCGAGCGAATCTTCGTCGTCGTGATCGTCATGGGCTTCCGCGTCGTGGTCTTCGCAGTGATGAGGATCCGCAAGAAGCGTCAAATTCTTACATAAATCGTACGTTCGCGCGTCGGGCGCTATCGACTTGATATTCTTCTCGAACCGCTGTTCAATAGGAAGCCCCACGCGGAGAAAGCCGCGCGACGCGACGACGCGTTTCAAATCGCCCGGCGTCGGCGCGTAAGATTCCGGGTCCCTTCCTTGCGGAGTCAGCGCGACGACCGAAACGAGGTCTCCTCCGACGCGCTCGACCATGTAGGCGATCGGATCGACGGCGACTAAAATCTCGAGCTTCTCTCCCTCCGCGTTCGCAACAGGCTCCGAACGACGACAGCCGAAAAAGGCCGCAAAGAAGATCGCGACAAGACAAGCGCACGACGTCCAAAAAAACTTCCGTGAAAATAGACGATTCATTGATTGATCCGCAGATTTGAAAGGAAAACGAACGAGCGTTTCCTAAAAAAAATCGACGCTCAAACGCCGCCGCAAAAGAGGAAGTTCGACCTCTTGGGCAAGCCGTTTAAACGCCGTTAAAAAAGCCGCCCGAGCGCGTCGGGCGGAATGATTTGTCTGATTAAACGTTAGATCGACTCCGTTCCGATCAGCGATTTTACTTGTCGTAGCTGGACGGTTCGGGAGAACGGGAAATTCCGCCCATCATCTCCGGAGGCGTGGCCATGTTTATGCCGTCGGAAGCGTTGCCGCTCATCGAACCCATGAAACCGGAACCTTGCGGAGCCGTTTCTTTAACGACAAATTCGCGATCGGCTTTGAAGAAATCGAAACCGCCTTCGGCGATCTCCAGCTTGCCTTCAAAAGGATTGGCGTCGTCGACCGCGCTCTGGAAAATCAACTGGGAATCGTCGGCCTTGCTCGGCTCCGTTTTCTTTTCGGCGGCTTTAGACGAACCGGCGTCTTTCGGATCCGACATAGGGCTTGCCGGCCCCATGCTCGCGCCGCCGCCGGGCATAACCGAGGAATCCATCGTAACGGTCGGCATCGGCATCGCGGGCCCCATCGAACCGACGAACCCGGACGAAGCGCTTTGATCCATGGAATCGGCGCTCGACGCGCCGACGTTGAAGATCAGGGAAACGTACTGAGCGCCCGATTCGCAAGCGTTGGCGAATTTCGCGAGGAGGTTGTTTTCGTCGGCGGCGTACATCACGTCGGGATCGTCGTAGCCGACAAACGCCTCGCCGTCTTCATAAACCTCGTCGGGACTGTAAATGTCGATAAAAGGAGTTCCGTCGGCGGCCGGCTTGTCCATGGGGTCGGCGTAAACTTCGCGGCGGGAAAGCTGCTCGATACGCGCCTTTTGACGGGAAGAAAGCTCCTGACGACCAAGGTCTTCGCGGAAATAGTTGAATTCGTCGGAAGACTTGTCGTAAAGATTCGGCGCCTGATTCGCAGGCGTTTCGGAACGCACGAAAGGACGAATCGAACGCGCGGCGACCGGCGACTTGCCCGACGTCGTTTTCGCGCCGTCCTGACCAGAAACGATACTCGACGCCAACGCCGCCGAGACTAAAGCCAGCCCGCAAGCGGCTCGACAACAAAAATCTTTCAACATCTTTCAACTCCTGGCGCGCGCGACAAACGCGCTTGGCGCTAAGAACCGATTTCAAAGCCTGACACGCCGATACTACGCGACGTAAACCCAACTTTATATATTAAGCTAGTCGCGCGATAATTTCAAGCGCTCGCGTCGTTTTTTTAAAAACTTTATTATCGAGAGAAAGAAAAATTTTCAGTTTGTGCCGAATAAGACGGAAAGAACTCAGTTCAGAAGCGGCTCGAAGAATCGCCGATCAGAAAAACGAAAAAGGCGCGGTCGCACCAATTAAGCGAACGCGCCTCAATCGTTATACGGGAAACGTTTTAACTACGCTTCACGCTCATTTCGCGGCCTTCTTGACGGTTTTCTTAGCGGGCGCGGCCTTTTTGGCGGGCGCGGCTTTTTTCACGGCCGTCTTGGCGGGCGCGGCTTTCTTGGCGGGCGCGGCCTTCTTAGCCGGAGCGGCTTTCTTGGCGGGCGCGGCCTTCTTCGCCGGCGCGGCCTTCTTGGCGGGCGCGGCCTTCTTGACGGCGGCGGCCTTGGCGGGCGCGGCCTTCTTCGCAGGCGCGGCTTTCTTGGCGGGCGCGGCCTTCTTCGTCGCAGTCTTAGCTACGGCTTTGGCGGCGGGCGCGGCTTTCTTGGTCGCGGCCTTGGCGGGTTTCGCTTCTACCGCGCTCGCGCATTTTTTGCAAGCGCTCTTACAGGCCTTTTTGGGTTCTGCAGCTTTGGTTTTAGCCATATTGATTTCCCTCTAACGGTTTGTTAAAAACTAATACGGTAGTTGACCTAAGTGGATAAACAAGTTCGATTTATAGTGGCGCGTCCGCCAAGCGAACAAACAAGACGCCAAAAAAGTCGACGTATCCCGTAGAGACTTTATCGTCTCTTTCGCGTATTAACGTAACGATTTTTAAAGCTTTTTGCAATATTCTATTGATTTTTTTTAAAAAAATTTCCAAAAATTTACGCGACGCAAAGATGCTAACGACAAAAAGATCGGCGTCGGCGACTGAAAAAACGCGTCTGACGTCGCGCGTTTTTGTTTTTTCAACTCTTTTAATTTAAACAACTTATAAAAACACAAAAGGAAAACGATTCTCAAACGACGTCAACAAAAATCTTCTTTTGTCGACGTCAAAAATTTCTTTCGATTCGTTCAAAAAAATGATCGCGTTTTTTATAAATTTTTTGTCGCGACGCCGTCGTAGCGCTCGTCGCCGAAGTTCTATCATGAGAATTATATACAATAGACCCGACCGACGAATCGTCTTTCGCGTTCTTTCCAAATATAAATCGATCTTCTCTTCTCCGACGTCGAAACGCAAAATCGCCGCAACGTTTTGTCAATTCTAACTGCTTGTAATATCAGCTGATACAAAAACCGTTTTATCGACGTCCTATCTCGTCGCGCGTCTTAAAAAAGAACGGATCAGTCGACGATCTCAACAACGAACTCCATGCGCCGCAACCAAAACCGACGTCAAAACATGGCGCTCGACTATTAAGAAAAACGTTGAATCTAAAAACGAATGAAAAGGACGACGAGACGTCGTTCGCTTGATTTGAAAAACAACCCGACTCAGGATCGTCGCGACGTCGTTGACTCTTCTTAAGATTGACGTCGCCGACAGGCGTCCCGACGACGTCTCAGGACGCAGGTTCTCACAAAGAGAAAAACGGACGTCGATCGTTGAACTCGACGGAACGATTTTGAATCGGACGACGTCGTTTCCACGGCTTCTCGTCAAACGAAACGAATCGTCCAAAAAACAATTTTCTTGGAAAATTCAGCATAATCGATACTATTTATACAATTCGTCTAAAAAGAACAATCTTTTTTAAAGAACCCACTGACAAATCCCCGATAATCCGTCCACAGGCGCGTCCCGAAGGAACGCGGCTCGAGCGTCGTTTGGCCCGCCTTGCGATCCGGAACGGTTCCGCCGATCGCTCCAAACGACTTAACACGGACGTTAAACCGGGCAATCCTATGACCATGCTGACAAATTGGAACAAACGCGTTCGACGAGGGGTTTTGACGAGTCTTTTCTCCTTGTTGACGATCGCGCAAACGTTCTACGCGTGTACGCTCTGCGCCGAAGAGAACAACGAGCGTTGGACGCGCGCCCCGAGATCCGCTTTTGTGGGAGTCGTTAGAGAGACGTGCAAATCGGTCGTCAGTATCCAGGGCGAAAAACAGTACGAAGTCAGCAGGCTCGACGACGGGAATTACGATTCCCAATTTGACGTCTACAACGGCATGGGCACGGGCGTGGTCGTCGACGAACGAGGATACATCGTCACGAATTACCACGTCGTCAAAGGTCTGTTAAAATTGGAAGTCGTCACCGCCGACGGGGAGCGCTACCGCGACGTCGAACTGGTGAGAAACGACGTGGCCACCGACCTGGCTATTTTGAAAATCAAGCCGAAGAAACCGTTGCAAAAGATTCTTATGGGGCGTTCGGATCGCGTCGAACTCGCCGAAGACGTCTTCGCTATCGGCAACCCTTTCGGATATCATTGTTCCATCACTCGAGGAATCGTCAGCTCTCTCGACCGACCTCTTGAAGTCAACGACCGTCTCTCCTACGACGCCGTCATTCAGACGGACGCGGCGGTCAACCCCGGCAACTCGGGCGGACCGCTCATCAACGTCGACGGCGAAATGATCGGGTTGAACGCGGCGGTGCGCGAAGACGCCGAGAATATCGCGTTCGCCATTCCGGTCGACCTTGTCGTGGAAGTCGTCGAAAAGATGCTTCGTCAGTCGGTGGCGAAAATGACCCACCACGGACTGAAGTTCCGCGTCGTCGACGCTGACGACCCGGACTATCCCGAGGACGGAGACGGACACGACTGCCTCGTCGTCGATTCGGTCGATCCGAAGAGTCCGGCCGCGGCCGCGGGCATCAAGCCCGGCGACGTGCTGCTCTCGTCCAACGGCTACAAGACGACGAACTCGCTCGATTTCACCTGTTCGCTCATCGGCAAGGGCCTGACGGACTTCGCGGAACTGGAATTCGAACGCGACGGCGTCGAGCGGACGGCCTCGATCGCGTTTAGCGGTCTGACTCGAGAAGCGAATCGCGACGTCGAAATCGCCAAAGTCTCGCGAACGTCGAAACGCTACGCCAGCGCGACGACCGACGACGCCGTCGCCGAAAAGGCCGCGGAACTCGACGACGAAGAAGACGCGATTGTCGCGGCGTCGAATTCTTCCGCCGGCAAGCCGAAGAAAACCCGCGCGGAACAAACCGTCTGGAACGTCTTTGGCGTCGAAGTCCGAACCGTCGGCTCGCGAGAATACGACCGCGCGTATCCGGATCTTCAGGCGGTGGCGATCGGCGACTTTAACTTCGCGCCCAGCGGCGGCGTGATGATCACCAACGTCTCGTCGACGGGCCTGTTCAACGAAGGGGACGTCAACCTTCAGGAAGGCGACTTAATCTTCGGCTTTGGCGTCGGCTCGAAAAAAGAAGGACAGCTTAGCGTCGCTTCGTTGGACAATCTCTATTACATCGCGCAGCACGTCGACGATTTTTCCAGCCAGGGCGGCGGCAAAGCGCGCGTCTACCTGATCCGATCCGGACGTCCTTACTTCCTCGAAATCGACCTGAATCTGTAACGAAAGGACAATCCAAGACAATGGAAACCGCGCCGCGACAATTCTCCTTCTCCGACGTTCACGTTCATCTTGCCGATCCGCGCTTTGGGAAGAACTGGCAGGAAACGCGGGAGTACGTCGAACGCGCCGAAAGCGTCGGCGTCGTGAGAATGATCTGCGCGAGCGCGTCCCCCGCCGACTGGAACGCGACGGCGGAACTCGCGAAACGATTTGATTCCGTCTACGCCAGTTTCGGCGTTCATCCGTGGAGCGCGAGAAAAATCAGCGGGGACTGGGTCCCGATTCTTAAAAATCTTCTGACCAACTTCGTAGCCAAAAACGGTTCTAAGGCGTTTCTTGGCGAAGTCGGGCTCGATTTCGCCGTCAAAGAATGCGACCGGGTTGAACAGGAAATGCAGGAAGAAGCGTTTCGCGCTCAACTCGCGATCGCCGACGAACTTAAAAGACCCGTCGCTATCCACGCGGTTCGCGCCAACGAACGCGTCCTGGCGATTATGAAAGAACACCCCGACGTCCCGGCGTGGCTCATGCACGGCTGGACGGCGACCGAGTCCGAGATCGAAAAAGCGCTGGAACTCGGCGCGTTCTTCTCGTTTTCCAATCGCTCGACGGCGCCTAACGCCGTCAAGGCGAGAGCGACCGTCGCCGCCGTTCCGCGCGACAAGATCCTGCTCGAGTCGGACGGGCCCAGACCGCTGCCCCCTAACGGCTACGACGGAGCGCCGGGCGCGGCGCCCAAAATCTATTTCCAGCGCCGCGCCGAAAACGGCCCGATTCTCGAAGATTCCAGCGCGTTGTTCGACGCGGCTAAAGAAATTTGCGCGATTCGCAAAATCAGCGAAAAAGACTTCTTCGCGCAGCTGGAAATTAACGAGCGACGGTTCTTCCGTTTTGTTTGCGAACAGGAAAAATAGACCCGATTTCTGGAAAATCTTGAGCGCGTCTTGACTTTGCTTTCTCGCGTCGCTATAATCCTCTTGTTCAGCGTGAAACTGTAGTTCCGCGCTTTTTTCGTCGTTTGTCCATTGTTTATCCGTCAATATAAACGCTCCGCGAAAAGGTAAAGAGCGTTTAGTAGCTATCGATATCAAAGAGGAGTAATTCATGCAAGGCGAATTTCGTTTCTCGTTCGGCCCCTGGAACATCCACGAAGGCGCCGACCCGTTCGGTCCCGAAGTGCGTAAGAGCGTGCCGTTCAACGAAAAGTTGGAAACGTACAAGAAGCTCGGTTTCGACGGCGTTCAATTCCACGACGACGACGCCGTTCCGAATTTGAACAACATGTCGCAATCGGAAATCATCAAAGAAGCGTCCGATTTGAAAAAGGTTCTCGACGATCACGGGCTCGTCGCCGAATTCGTCGCTCCTCGTCTGTGGATGGATCCGCGCACCGTCGACGGCGGCTTTACCTCCAATTGTCCCGAATGCCGCAAATACGCGCTCGAACGTCTTAAGAAAACCGCCGATATCGCCGACGCGCTGGGCGCCAAAAACATCGTCTTCTGGCTCGCGCGCGAAGGCACCTATATCCGCGAATCCAAAGACCCCGTCGTCGCCACCGAACGAATCGGCGAAGCGCTTCAAATGCTGCTCGATTACAACAAGAACATTCGCGTCATGATCGAATCCAAGCCGAACGAACCGGTCGATCACGCGTTCATCCCGACGATCGGCCACGCCATCGCCATGGGCTTGATGACCAACGCGCCCGAACGCGTCGGCTGCCTCATCGAAACGGCGCACGCGATTCTCGCCAACCTCTGCCCGTCGGAAGAAATGGGCTTCGCGCTCGCTCATAAGAAACTCTGGAGCGTCCACCTCAACGATCAGAACGGCCTCAAGTTCGACCAGGACCAAACGTTCGGCATGGTCGATCCTCGCCGCGCGCTCAATCAGGTTCGCGTTCTCGACAAGCACGGCTACGGCACGAACGGCGAATGGGTCGGGCTCGACGTTAAAGTTCTGCGCACGCAAAAAGACGACGTCGCGCTCAAGCACCTCGAATACAGCCGCAAGATCTTCCTGCGTCTGCTCGAAATTAGCCGATCCTTCGACGACGCCAAAATCGAAGAACTCATCGGAACGCGCGACTACGAAGAGCTCAACTGGTACATTCTCGACTCCATGTTGAAGTAATCGTCGCGTCGACTCCGCAACGGCCGGGCGTACGCGACGTCCGGCAAAGCCAAAAGCGCGTCTCCATTCGAGGCGCGCTCTTTTTATATTCCGCCCCCTTGCGGAATTCCCCGAAAACGACTTGTCATATCAATGCGCTTTAAAATTCTGACGTTAGGTTGCAAAGTCAATCAGTACGAAACGCAGTGGCTTCGCGCCGCGTTTCTCGCCAACGGGTGGGAAGAAGCGGACGACGAGACCGATTCCGTCGATCTGGCGATTGTCAACACGTGTTCGGTAACCGCCGAAAGCGACGCGAAAAGCAGAAAGACGATCGCCCATTGCGCGAAAATCTATCCTTCCGCAGAACTTGTCGTCGTCGGATGTTACGCCGCGTCCGCGACGAAAAAAGTCGAGAGTCTGCCCCGCGTTTCCGCAGTCGTTCCCGACAAGCGCTCCCTCGCGGATTTTTTGCGCAAGCTCGGCTTGACGAACATACCTTCCGGAGTGACGGGGCTGGCCGACCGTCAACGCGCCTACGTCAAAGTCCAGGACGGATGCCGCGTCGGATGCGCCTACTGCGTCATTCCGACGACGCGGCCCTATTTGCAAAGCCGACCGATCGACGACGTCGTTGAGGAAGCGCGGACGCTCGCGGCGAACGCGTATCGCGAAATCGTCCTGACGGGCATACACTTAGGACATTACGGGCTGGATTTCTGTCCTCCGACGCCCGAGGAACAGGCGCGCTTGAACGCGGGGGAGGAAGCGCCCGACTCCGGCTGGAACGCCAAACGCCTGACGCTCGACGACTACCTGGCGCGTCAGGCGCTCACGCCCCCGGAACAACGCGTCGGACTCGCCGACCTGCTCCGCTCGTTGACCGACTTGAATCTTCCGAAAATGAGGTTCCGACTGGGAAGTCTCGAAGCGGTCGAAGTTTCGGACGCCATGCTCGACGTTTTTGAAGAACGCCCCGACGCGCTTTGTCCGCATTTCCACTTGTCGATGCAAAGCGGAGACGACTCCGTCCTGGCAAGGATGAAGCGCCGCTGGCTAAGTCGACCTTATATTGAGAAATGCCGGGAGATCCGCGCGAGAATCAAAGACGCCGCGCTCACCACCGACGTCATCGTCGGATTCCCCGGCGAGACGGACGCGAATTTCGAGCGAACGTGCGACGTCGTTCGCGAACTTCGTTTCTCAAAAGTTCACGTCTTTAGGTTCAGCGCCAGGCCCGGCACGGTCGCCGCGACACTGCCCGACCCCGTTCCGGAACAAGTTAAAAAGGAACGCGCGCAAACGCTTATTAAAATCGCGCGGGAGGAGCGCGAGGCGTTTGCGAAACAATTTGTCGGACGAACGGCGCGCGTCGTCGTCGAAGACGTCTATAGAAAAGACGACGGAGAATTAATCGCCAAAGGAACGACCGATCGATACTACGAAGCGGAGATTCCGCTTCACGACTGCGCCTGGGGAATCGACGTCGCGCCCGGCGACGTTCTGACCGTCCGTCTGTGCTCGCTAAACGGCGACGTGTTCAGAGCGTGCGACTAGTCCGAAGACGGACTCCCAGTTCGCGCTTCCGCGCGGTCCGACGGCGGACTCCCGGTTCGCGCTTCCGCGCGGTCCGACGGCGGACTCCCGGTTCGCGCTTCCGCGCGGAGAAAGATAACCGCTCCCGTTGGTCGCTACGCGTCGCCAACCGAAACGCGTCCCGCCGCAGGCGGATAGTCGGCGACTGGAGTCGCCGCCGACTCGTAAGAGTCGGCGAAACCGTTAATTAACGAAGCCGCAACGCGTATAAACGTCGCCAAAAAAACATGGAAACGGAAATGAAATGACGTCGATCCTGCATTATTTGGAAATTATCGGAACCGTCGCGTTTGCAATATCGGGAGCAGTCGTCGGCGTCGAAAAGAAAATGGATATTTTCGGCGTGTGTATTTTGGGCGTGACGACGTCGGTCGGCGGGGGAATTCTGCGCGATTTGATTCTCAATATCTCGCCGCCCGCGGCGTTTCGCAATCCGTCTTTTGCCCTGACTTCCGTTTTGGTCAGTATTTTGACGTTCATTCCGTCTTTTCGCAACGCTTTGGAATATAATCGCAAGACCTACGACAATTTGATGCTCGTCATGGATTCTATCGGACTTGGACTGTTTACCGTCGTCGGCGTTCAGACGGCCCTTGTTTCGGAAGTCGAATCCAACGCGTTTCTGGCGACGTTTGTAGGCGCGCTTACGGGCGTGGGAGGAGGCTTGATGCGCGACGTGTTTGCCGGCGACTCCCCCTATATTTTCGCAAAGGATTTCTACGCGTGCGCGTCGATTATCGGCGCGACGGCGTGCGTGTTGTTATGGCCGGTCGCGGGCGAAAGCGCGGCGATGTTGTTGGGAGCGGGCGCGACCATTATTCTTCGATTACTGGCGGCAAAGTATCGTTGGAGCCTGCCAAAAGCGCAGTAAAAGTCGCGACGAACCGCCGAACCATAAACGTCCGCCAGCGCGCAGGAGCCGCAAGCGACGTGGCGATCCGAAGCCGGGCCGGCGATTCGCGCCGCCGCGCGGATCCCGTCCCGTTGGTCGCTTGTGAATCGACGCCGAGACGGTTTATAAGAGCCGCAAGCGGCAGGCGGCGAAGTCCGCCGAACGCTGCAGGCAAACGGGGCGACGCCCAAACGCAGTTTTGCATAATCGACGTAAAGCGGTCAACCGCTCCGTCTGTCGTTTTTGCGCGGATTCTTCTTGTACGGTCTGATTGCGTCGAGAGATAGTTCTTCAATCTCCATTTTTTTCTTTCGGTCGTCTCTTCTTTTTGTTTGCATTTGATAAGTATTTACAAACGCTCAAACGTAGCGCTCGTAAGTTATATCGTTGTAGGTAGAAACTTTTATTCGTAAGAAAGAAACAGAAAGAATCGGTAAGTGTATATTAGTGAAAGAATTGTAAATTAAAATGGAGACGTTTGACTCCTTTTTGTTTTTATGATTAAGCGTCAGAAAATAGCCCCTTCAGGGCTTTTCTTCACTTTATTGCCGTTGCTGTCGAATATTTCAAAATCGCCCTCGTTGAGCAAATACTCAATAAACAAGCAATCAAGTGTTACTCCAAATGGAGAAAAGTAAACGTCATTTTTTGAAAGATTTGAAAAACCTTCGTCGCCGAAGTAAAAATTGTTCAGGAGTGTTGCCGCCCAATCTGCAACAACATTCGTGTTTTCGTTGAATATATAAAAATTGATTTTCGCTTTTTTGATTCCAAACAATACTCCTTCTTCGTCGGTATAATACAAATCAAAAGGAGTATTCGCAACTCGCAGTTCATACCACTTATTGGCCTTTTTAATACGCCATACGGTATTTTTTAATGAGTCCAAAAATGCAGCGACGGTCATTGTGTTTTTTTCAGGCATTGCACCATTCCTCCAAAGTATTCTTTATATTGTTCGTCGAAAATCTTTTCTGGCAATGCGTATATATGCTGTACTTTCCTAGCTTTTTCAAATCGCAAACACGTAAAAAACGAGATGGTCATAAATTTCGTTTAATAAATCACGGTTAATGCGATCGGTATATTGTTCGAAATAAAGTTCCCACGGCTGTTTTTTCTTATCACGCAAAGCTTCTCCCGATGAGACGGTCTGTGTTCCATATCGTCCCAAACATTTCAAGGCTTTTCAGTTCGTTTTCGTCTTGATCAAACGTCCAAACTTCAACGAGCGAATACCCGGCAATGACAATGGACGCGCTTGCCAGGCTCCATTCGTAGCGTCGCGTTTGTTGGAGTCCTAAACCGCGGTCTTGTTTGAGATCTTTGAAGAGTTCTTCGATGCTGAAACGAAGAGCGTACTGTTTTATAACCTCTTCTGCCGGCGTCGATCTTGTTTTCCATCGAGGGCGTCCGACCACGATGGATATCATTACCAACGGACATCCATAACAACAGGAGTTAGCGTTTGCCTTATCGGTCGGATTGTGATGAAGTCCGGAGCCTTGAACCTTCTTGCCATACCGTTTTATTGGCGTGTCGTCGACAATTAATTTGATCTCTGCAACTTTGTACAATTCCAAAGATTCAATCAACCAAAGGGCGTAAGCGTTTTGTAAAGATTCGTCTTTAAGTCCAATTCG
>JAEEGL012865535.1_pt1 | contig 17793 bp, 7 predicted proteins | sample 9134231 | NCBI WGS metagenome assembly JAEEGL01 (sample SAMN16246548, study PRJNA631951) | gut metagenome | biome: gut microbiome; feature: rumen; material: fiber-attached | host: Bos | place: Iran: Karaj | collected 2018-10 | reverse complement strand
AACGTGGTCAACTGGGTTTGCAGCTCGGTGGTCATATTCGTCACTAATCGCAACTGATAGTTCATCTTGACGCTGTTACCGCAGTCTGACAAATCATCATCAATTGTGGAGCATCCTACCGTCAGCCAGAAGGCTGACAGCAGGAGTCCAATATTGATGAAAAAGTATCTTCTATGCCTCACAGTTATGGAGGAGTTGTTAGAGATTTACGCTCGTAAAGTTCAGACCCTCACGCCAATTCAGGTCAACGCTCAGACCCAGTGATGTCTGTGTAGAACGCAGGTCAGGCACCGTGATGAAGGCATTCTGCAGCGAGGTTTTACCAATCTTGAAGGTGGCTGTTGTCAGGTAGTCCTGAATGAACACACGAGTAATCTCTTCAGAAGCACCTCCTGCTGTGTAAGGCGGAATGGCGTATTTGGTAGGCCAAGCTGTAGTGGCGCCAGAAATACCGGTAGCGGTTCCGATACGATTGTCACCAAGTACCAATTTACCAACCAGATAGAACTTACCACCCTGACGTACAAGGTTGCCCTTGCCGTAGAAGTCCTTGCCGCTGTTGTTCTGGAACTCCAGTGCTACCAGGACATCTGTCTGGGCTGCCTGGTCTCCAGTGTGGTAGTTGTCGAACACCAGTGTGTAGTTCGCACCTGTAGGAATGGTTGCACTTTCAATCTGGTTGTCAAAGATTGCATAGTCCCAATCAGTATTCGCATCGGCCTTCGCCAGATAGTTCCAGCCTAACTGGTGGTTCTGTCCACCGACGATGATACCAGTGAGTTGCATACCTTTCACTTCTGCTTCTGTCAGCACTTGGTTTGCCTCAGAGGAGACGATGGCATGGCGGTTGTCTTCGAAAGAGGTTTCGTTGAGAGCCACCTGGGTCTGTAGCATGGCCACACCATAGTTGATATTATTCTTCACGGCAACGCTACGGGTGGAAGAAGTTACAGCTTCATTGGCCCAACTGTTTGAAGTCCAACCATATGTGTCCCAAGTATTATATCCATTGGGATAATCATTGGCAGCCTTTTCAGCATTGCTTACATAGAGAGCACTGTTGTCAAAATAAAGTAGCTCTGAGGGGTACATATAATGGGCAGGATCTATCGTAGCACTCAGATCCAACAGAGATGTGCTGGGGTTCTTATAGCTGAAACCGCCAGTTGAGGCATCGGTATTAAATTCAGTAAAGAAGAGCTGGGCAGCACCCAAGGGAAGCTTGAACGAGGTCGGTAAACCCATCAGGTCGCCATGTTCCACATGACTGAAATTAGTATTGTACTGTTCGATAGTCATCACGCCAGCATTCGTCACCAAACCATTAATAATGGTATTCGGAGTTGAAGCATTACCGATATTTCTGAATTCTGTTGATGCCTCTGTAGGTCCCTGAGTTCCACTTCCACCTCCCATATCAAAATAGTTTTCAACACGTCCCTTAATTATCTCTGCCAGACGCTGAGCATTCAGTTCACCGTCATTTGTCGGAGTAGCACCCAGAGTAGCAGTATATCTCTCATAAATATGAAAAATCATGCTGCAGACAGCAGAAGCCGAGCCGGCACGTACTTCACCCGAGCCAAGAGTAGTAATCTGGTTGTAAAGGGTAGCGAGATTCTCCTGCAGGGGTGGCAGCGAACCGCCATCTTTCAATGTTTTGCCAATTCCTCTCCATGAAATAGCGGGCAAAGCTTCAACATTCGTATGACCAGCATGTGTATAGCTACCTGCATCAGCAGCATCAACTTCACTTTTTAAGATACGGTTAATAATAAGTGCGGCCAAATTGCAGGTCTCATTGTAACTGGTCCGTCTGTCGCCAAGGCGAGATGCCAAGTCAAACGTGATATTCTCAGGATTGCTGGAAATATTGACTGTCACCTTTCCGTTTTCCTCATCCGTTCCGCTGGGAATAGCTCGTGCATATACCAGCATGGCATCGGTCTGAAGGGGTAAGGTCAGCTCCAAAATACGGCGCGAACTATTGTCGGCGTTGTTTGTGCCCGTATTATCAACGGCTGAAGCACCATAAAGCGTACCCAGGTCGTATGTCTTTGCCTTGATACCTGATGCTGCCGACCAGTCAGTTGTAGTAGCGGCTCCGGCAAAAGGAGCAAGATAGCTGCTATTGCCTGTTGCAAGACCTATCAGCTTGGCATCCTGCATACCACGGAAGTTCGCATTCTTCTGCACTGTTGTGGCAGACATACGTGTTACATCACTGGTTGCAGAAGAGACGTTCAGCACGAACTGTGTGTTTACCGTCTTTGCAACGGGATCATAGGTGGGATTGTTTTCCACTGCTGCAACCTCGTCATCAGACGAGCAAGCGGTGAGTCCCAACGTGCCAGCAAGTGCTATCGCACTCATCATGGCATAAAATAAATACTTTTTCTTCATAGTTTCAAAAGTTACTAAAATGTTAAACTAAAAATTATTATTCTCATTACTGATTGTTCTTTTCCAATTGCCTCAAGTTCTCTTCTGCATCCACATTGCCGTTGGCAGCTGCACGGCGGAAACATTCGATGGCTTCCTGCTGCTGGCCGCAAAGCCAGTAGGCCACACCCAATGCGTTCAGGGCGCGTTCGTCGTCGCGAACCGTCAGCAACAGGCGAAGCGCCTCACGATGGCAGTCGCTACTATCGTTGGTGAGCAGCTGGCTGGCCTCGTTGATGACCTTGGCGGCCTTGTCGGGCACGTAGTCATAGTAGATACGGATGTATCCCGAATTACGCTGGTCGCTGAGGATGCGTTCCTTGATATATTCCCAGGTGCGGCCTCCATTCATGCGGCGTAACTTCTGTTCACGGACGTTGGCATCGCTCTCGCTGTCGATGATGCCGATGGCCTGCTGCAGCTCCTGGCTATGTTGCGGCTCCGTCGTCACACACTCGGCGAGCTGGTCGCGGAACTCAGCCCATGCCTCACCGCCACCGACGGTGTCGAAGAGGGAATCGGGAATCTGCAACCGATCCTGCACATAATGCTGCAGGGCGAGGGCACGATTGGTGGCTAACTTCTCGTTGCCGGCAATGGGGCCTTCGATGGAGGCGAGACCGATGATCTGGATGATCTTCACGCTGCTGGTGGTGTCGGCCATAATCTGGCGGGCAATATCAACAATGCGCTCCAGAACGCTTTTGTTCTCGCGGAACTCCGTGTGCAGCTCTGACTTCGCCAAGGGGAAGTGTACGTAGAGGGCATCCTTGTCGCGACGGAGGATGCGAGTACGGTCATAGGGTTTGTACTGAGAAATATGTGCGAGCACCGGATTCTCCTTCTGCAGCTGACCCGCACGCCCCGTGAAGTCTGGTACGGCATGTACGATGGGTACGAAGGGCTCGGGCTGTGTTTTGGCAGAAGGTATAATGTAGACGGCGGGCTCTTCGACTGGCTGCATCTTGGCCGGACGTCCTGGGATGTTATACACGATATTCAACGCAGCCTGTGGCATAACGAATAGTTTCTTTTCATGACCAAGTAACTGACCGCAGTGTACACATTCATAACGGTCAAATTTGGTATATCCTATGGCTGCACCTATCAAGGCTTCGAAGTTAAAATACCGTCCTAACGGCCACGAATAGCCGTAGAAGGCACCGAGGGCCCAGAGGTCACCCTGCCTACGCTCATCCCTGACGGATTTGTATAGGCCAAAGGGAAATGTGATTCCTCCCACATTGTAGTGGCTGTAGATAATGTTGGCTCCAAAGAAATGATGAACGTTGACAGAATCTTTCCAGTAGCGGACTGAGGGCGAGAGCAACAAATGACGGAGTTTGCGGGTCTCAGCATCGTCCTTAGGCCACGGACGATAGCCTGCCGTCATGCCTACAGACCAATGGGGAGCCAATCGCGCACCTACCCTCAAATTAGGGGTAAGAAAGACGTCATACAGGAGATTGTTGCTGACCGTAACTGTCTGTGCATCGGCATCTGTAAACACGCAGCAGAAAAGCGCAGTTAAAATGAAAATTTTAACCACACCAAGAACATATCTTTTTGTAGCTCGCATTTTCATGGTGCAAATGTACACATTTTTATGATATAACAAAAACTATTTAACATAAAAATGTTAGACATGGGGGGAGAATTTGCAAAAAAAAACAATACACAAGGAATTTTAACGGTTATGACGAAACAAATGTAACTTTGGCACGTACTATGCCGAGCGGCGTAACTAATTAAAAGAATCAATGATGTGTGCTAACAATTACGATTTGCACACATCATTTTTTGTATCTCTTTAGAAGCTATACTAAGAATTTTGCATTTAAGGGTGTCAGGGTGACAGAACGCCGATGTACAGGGCGTTTGCACCCTTTTTTGAGGGTGACAAGGGTGACAGAAGGGTGACAGGAGTGTGCGCACACAACCCCCAAATGGCAGGTGGATACCGGTTTGCGCCCCTCCCCCTGTATGGTTTGTTATGTTTAAGCCGTTCAAACTCTTCTCGCATTATCCATTTTGAAGATGACTGAAGGCAGGAAACGGCTAAATTCTCTAGAGAATTTGACGGTTTACTCCGACCAAAGCATGGCTTAACCTGGCATTTAGTGCTAAATTCTCTCGAGAATTTGATTCCAGATGGCGCATTCTTCCACAGAAGCAACGGTTAGTCATCTGAATTAGGGCAGGGCAAACAGTTCTTCTTTAGTCCTTTTTCTGGCTGTGTGCGCACACTCCTGTCACCCTCCTGTCACCCTTGTCACCCTCAAAAAAGGGTGCAGATGCCCTGTACATCGGCGTTCTGTCACCCTGACACCCTTAAATGCAAAATTCTTAATATAGTAATTGCGTCCCCATCCGCTCTCCCCTCCCTTCAAGGGGAGGGGCAGGGGGTGGGGTCTAGACTCGGCTATGCCGTTTGCCGCTCGGCGACGACAGGAGACGCTTGCCAAAGCAAGAAGGCAAGAATATTCTGCCAGTGAGAAAGATACTGACCCCACCCCCAGCCCCTCCCCTACAAGGGAGGGGAGAGCGGATGCGCTATCCTACAAGGGGAGGGGCAGGGGGTGGGGTCTAAACTCGGCTATGCCGTTTGCCACTCGGCGACGACAGGAGACGCTTGCCAAAGCAAGAAGGCAAGAATATTCTGCCAGTGAGAAAGATACTGACCCCACCCCCAGCCCCTCCCCTACAAGGGAGGGGAGAGCGGATACGCTATCCTACAAGGGAGGGGAGAGCGGATACGCTATCCTACAAGGGAGGGAAGAGCTCAGCATAGCAAAAAGTAAGCATTCGTTGAAGTTCAACGAATGCTTACAGAAATGGAGAGTCTATTTCACAATCCACTCAAAAAGACCTGCTGAATTATCATCAGGAAGGACTATTTCCAAGCGGACGGCCTTGGTCTTCACAGGATCAAAATTCACCGTGCAGGCAGAGCCCTTGTCAATAGGATAACCGTCGGCTCCATTCACAGGCTGCCACTTTCCTTGTCCATCTTGATAAAGTATCCTCCAAGACTTCGGCACTCGGCATCCGCCCCAAGGACCGTCATCGTACCAATAGACGGTGGCACTCTGAACAGTGTTTTCTGCAGGGAATTCATAACCAAGCCATTCGGTAGTGCCATTCTTCGGCCACCAATGCGTATATGGCACACTGCGGTCGTTCTCATCCTTTGGAACGAGACGGTCGTTAATGGCTGAGAGTGCTGGCATCTTCTCAGTAGAGCTGCTCACCTTACTCTGACTGGCAAGTGTAGCTGGTCGGGAAGGATTGGTAGCATTAAGATCCTGGGGCAGCCAGACGCGCATCTTGCCACTGCCACGATGACACCAGGCGTAATATGGAATGAGAGTCAGGGTCTGGTCTTTTGCTTCAACTTTACCTTGTTTGTTGAAGCTCAGTGTCTGGGCATCAGTGATAAGTGTCTGAATCGGCGTGCCGGCAATCTCGCCCTTTCCAAGACGGAACTGGGGATTCTGATTGATGAGTGCTCCCATGATGTCGAAACTATTGTCAGGATGCTCTGCGCAGTAAACCAATGGGCCACGCTCCACGCTCACCATTCCACGATCAGCCTCTACCTTACCATTTGCACGGACAGTTCGTGGTTCCATGTCGAAATGAATCTGTACCCTGTCGCCCTTCTTCCACTTGCGGCTGATTGTAAGATACCCGTCATCGCTCACTGTGCCTTCCTCTTGTCCATTTACCAGAACCTTATATCCAAGACGTTTGCCATCGGTATACTGGTAGAGATTTGAAGGCACCACCTGATTACGAACCCATCCGGGAATACGGATTTTCATTGTGAACTGTCCTGCCGAATTTTGTTCTATGTTGAGAGCGATATCGCCATTCCAAGGATACTCGGTTGTTTGGCTCAGACTCACCTTCTTGCCTGCTACATTCAGATTGCTCTTATTCGAGAGGAAAAGGTTCACATATACATTGCGGTCCTTCACAGCGTAGATATATCCTGGTAATGAGGGAATGAAACGGCAGATGTTGCTCGGACAACAGGCACAGCCGAACCATGCCTGACGCTGGTGCTGACCCATCGACTCTAAAGGATTGGGATAGAAGAAGCCATTACCTTCGAGCGACACCCCGCTGATGAGACCGTTGTAGAGCGTGCGTTCCAGTACGTCATAGTACTTTGAATCGCCATGTAACAAGAACAGACGATAGTTCACATACACATTACCGATGGCGGCACAGGTCTCACAATAGGCACTCATATTGGGTAGTTCATAGTTCTTGCCGAATGCCTCACCACTGCTCGTTGCTCCAATACCGCCTGTGATGTAAAGTTTCTTGGTAACAATATTATCCCAAATGGCATCGATAGCCTTGATATAGCCCTGATCGCCCGTAAGAGCAGCCACATCGGCCATACCAGCATACATATAGGCGGCACGAACGGCATGACCTACCGCTTCATCCTGTTCAACGACGGGTTTATGAGCCTGAGAGTACTCATGAACGATCGTTGTCTTGCCACGATAGTCAAGAAAGAACTTCGCCTCGTCAAGGTATTTCTTATCGCCTGTTACAAGATAGAGCTTAGCAAGTGCCATCTCTGCAATCTGATGACCAGGCACCACACAAGCCTGTCCTGGGTTGGGTCCCACCTCCTTGCATACCACATCGGCATAACGAATAGCTATGTCGAGAAACTTTCTTGAGCCTGTAGCTTGATAGTGGGCAATGGCTCCCTCAACCATGTGGCCAAGGTTATACAACTCGTGGCTCAGATCCTCTTCCTTACTCCAACGCTTGTCGCCAGCCCACTCATGGGGCTGCTTTGGATTCTGGGTACGAGAAGTATACAGATAGCCATCAGGCTCCTGTGCTGATGCGATTACATCGAGAACACTATCAATGTAGGCCACGAGTTTCTTGTCGGGGTAGGTCTGCAAAATATAACTGGCACCCTCGATGGTTTTGTAAGGGTCAGTATCGTCGAAAGCCAGACCACCAACCTTAAATACCTTTGAAGGATCTTTAAGATGCTGGGCTGCATTCGAGAAGTTGGTGTATCGTCCTGTCTCCTCGCACTTTGAGAAAGCAAGGGGGATCGTCACCTTACGACTGGCTTCGAGACGTTGTCCCCAGAATGTGCCAGGGGTTACTTTTACCGATGTAAAGGGCACAGGGCTGATGGGATAGCCGTGAGTTGCCGTCTGTTTCTTTGCTGCGGTGGCTGTCATTGTTATCGCAGCCGCCAGCATGATTGTAAATAGTTTCTTCATATCTTTAGTTACTTTTTGATGAGTTTCAAACACTTTACTTCAGTACATTCTTTAACTGATTGGTGGCACGCTCTATCATATCCATCGTACCACTTCCGTCACTGACATATCGGATAACCATTCCTGCATACCCGATAGCACGGTTGGCTGCCTCATTATCGTCTGGTAGCTGCTTGGCTTTCTCCAATAGCCCCATCAATTCGTCCATATCCTCGAGCTCGGGCAGGTTGCCAGGACGCATCGTGTTGATGACGGCATTCAGGGCACCGGCGGCCTTATCTATCTCCTCCTGCGGATATTTGTCTTTGGGGGCATCCATATAGGGCCGCGTCTTCTCGTACTGAGCAACCATACGGGCATAGCCATATTTAGCCCAGGGAGCATATTCCGGCACTTTCACCGCAAGCGCATTCCACGATTGTTGTTCGTCAATACGACTCTTGGCTATCAACAGCAGTTCACGAAGCTGCGACTTGTCTATCTCTAATTGTGCATTGTTAATTGTGAATTGTGAATTAGGATCGCTCTCTATGTTCATGCGGAAATAGTGGGTCACATGTTCATCTCCGGCATAGTCAGGAAAGAACGTCCGGCCACCATAGCTCAATGTATAGAGGTTGGCATCAGCACCTGTCCCAGCCTTTGCGCCATGAAGCGTAATCTCGCTCAGGTCCGAACTGATGTCGATGGTTGCCTCATCCCAGTTCTTGATACCTGTCGTGGCCATCACCAGCGGACCGTACATCAACGCACCTGCCCACATGGGGCTATACTCCGTTTTGCCGCCCTTTTCATACGCCGGAGCTGTTTCCATCTTGTCAGGACCGAAGTCTATATGTTTGGTGAACGGCATCACCACTTCTACAACGTCTTCACGACTCCACTGGCGCGCAGGAATCTCCACATAGCTCGACGGCTGATAGCTTTCTGCAATGCTCTTGCCGTTCAATCTCACGTTGAATCCCTCAGTAGCCCAATAGGGAACTCGCAATTTCATGGCGAAGAACGCACTATCGCTGATACGAATGATGGAACGTTCGGCTGGCCACAGGCACTCCTGTCTCACCACCACTCCTTTCTTCCTCCAGTCTGCCGTCGTTGGCATATACAGCGCTACCCATAGCGTGCTGTCGTTTACGAAATACGCTGCCTCCTGATATTTCACGTGGTTCTCCACACCAGTACCACCGCAGCAGGTCGACTGCGGCGTCTCGTTGCCCCAAGGCTTCGAGGCATCCAGACCTACCGCATATTGATACACCGTCTGGTAATGGCGAGGATTCACAGAACCTACAATCTGGTTGTAAAGCACACGCTCGTAATAGTCCATATAGCGAGCATCATCAGGATTAAAGCAGTTCAGCTCCTTCGTCAGCTTCGCCAGGTTATAGGCACAGCAAGTCTCATTGATGGTGGGTTCAGGGTGCAGCTCGCGCCCTCCCCAGCTGGTAACGTTCGTACACATCGACGTAATCTGGGAATAAGGCTGACGGAACATCTCTCCGTTGCCTACACCTCCCATCGCATATCGGTAACGACCCTGAATCATCGTCCAGAAATTCTCGGCAATATGATAGTAATAAGCATTTCCGTTGCCCCTAAATACTCGCAGCGCTCCCGTCACCATCGGGATATGTTGGTTTGCGTGACGTGTGCGAATGGCATCGATATTCTTCGACAAAGGATCGAAGAAGGCCGGACTATCAAAATAAGTCGCCGCCTCTAACAAACGTGCCTTCTCATCCTTATTGTCAGTCATCTCCGACAGGCGAGCCAATGATTCAGCCATTCCGCCCACCTCACCGGCAATATACATGTTCCACATCTCGTAGCGGTTCCCAGGCTTCGCACGCCGCTCATCCTGCCCTCCGTCGCTTTTTACGTATGTGCGATAATGCAGACGATTCCATACCCATAATCCCATATCCTTGGCGATAAGCAGAGCCTTTTCTGCCACAGCCTTGTCATCTATATATGTCGCAATGTCAATCAGCCCCGCCAATTGTTTATGCACAGAGTAATACGGCGCCCACACCCAACTCTCGTTGTTGTATGCACGATACATCTCTATCAAGGCACAATGCTGAGCAGGTATCGCATTCAGGTAACCATAGCCATACTTCCCTGGCTCCTGCTTGTAGCGGTCAAAGTCCTTCCATGAACCTCCCATCTGCTTCAGCTCCTCCTCAGGTGCAAAGTCACGGGCTTCCCAATAGCGTCCTAATTTCTCATTCCACACAAAAGTGCGCTCTTGACATTCACGCAGCCCATTCACCATTTCCCTGATATTACGTCTCAGTATGGCCTTCTTCGCCTCGTCCTGACAACTGGCAAACGCCATAGCCATAGCCGACATATAGTGACCAGAACCGTGACCCTTCAGCTTCGTTGTCGGCGAATCCCACCCATCTGACTCAGGATAGCCCTCAGTTGACAGCCCATAAGTGTCACGATAGTTATATAGCTGCTGTTTTACCGGCAGACTGATTAGCTGGTCAATATCCAGGTCTCGGTTCCACGTCAGGCGGTTATCGCCGTCAATGCTCACCCTGTCTAAGGGCAGAGTTTCAGCCACGGGGATGGCAGCGCTCGAGCTTGCTCGCTTTGCTCGCAAAGAATTGTGAATTGTGAATTGTGAATTGTGAATTGTGAATTGTGAATTGTGAATTAAATCCACCACTTTCACCTCCGCCAATACAGGATAACCATTGGGCGTACTGTTGTCCCCCACTATCACTCCGCGTACCTTATACATACTTCCTGCAGAGTTCATCTCAGCATTCGCTTCTGCTTTCTCAGTAGCCTCCGATGCGTTCAGCCACTTCACCTGACGGAACTCACCCTTCCCATCAGAATACTTCACCCATAGCTGGTACGGCAGTCGGGGGGCATTGCCTACCGGCACCTCCACCCTTACTGTCTCCACTTCCTTAATTGAGCGGTACTCCTTGGCCGTCACCGTAGCAACCAACAGACTTGTAGCAAGCGTACACGTCACCATCATTTTTTTCATCACAATCATTCGTTTTATCCGTTTAATGCTTCTATATAACTAAGTTACTGACCCCACCCCCGACCCCTCCCCTACATGGGAGGGGAGTTGCGCGGCGGCATTCTCTGCGGTTCTCCCCGACATGGGAGGGAAGTTGCGCGGCGGCATTCTCTGCGGTTCTCCCCGACATGGGAGGGAAGTTGCGCGGCGGCATTCTCTGCGGTTCTCCCCGCCCCTGTAGGGGAGGGGTCGGGGGTGGGGTCAGTATTGTTATTTCACATGTTTGCTTTCGACTATTCGAAAAGTTTGCTGCAAAGATAGCAAGAAAATGGCAAAACAGATGAAAGAATTGTCTAAAGTAGTAGAAAAATAGTCTAAACGAGCCTTTTTACCAATAATATGGACTCTTTTTGCATCATATTGGACGATTGTTTTATCCATAGACCTTAATTTTAAGTACCTTTGCGGCATCATTCAAAATTTAAACTTAATTACTGACCGACATGCGCTACCGCCTCACTGTTTGCCTGCTGCTGACGTTTTCCTTAGTAAACGCCCAGCGTAATGTGCATGTCCATACCAGCCAGCAGAACGCCTCATGGGATTTCCCTGTGTCAGCCGATCTTACTGATGACATTCTCTTTAACGAAAGTACGGTGCAGTTTCACCTCAAGGACGGAAAAACACTTTCCTTCGACACCGACATTCTTGACAGCCTCACCTTCACCCACACTCCTGGCTTGGAAGACAAGAACCCTTATCGTGTGTTCCAGCTACACATCACCACTACCGACGGTGTTGCCGTCACCTCCAAGGACGAATACGTGCCATGCTTCATCTCGCTGGGTGCCCGTAAGGCGTTCTCCGACTATTCTGGCAGCGGTTCCATCCGTTGCCGCGGCAACAGTTCGTTCCTGTGGTATGACAAGAAGCCCTACCGCATAAAACTCGATACCAAGCACAAACTGCTGGGGTTAGATAAGGCAAAGAGTTGGGTATTGCTTGCCAACTACCGCGACGTCACCGATATGATGAACACCTTCGTCTTTGAGATGGGGCATGCTCTTGGCCTGCCTTTCACCAACCATACACGCTACGTAGAGCTGTTCCTTAACGGCGACTACAAGGGCATATACCAGTTCACCGAGCAGGTGCAGCAGAATAAAAACCGAGTGGCCGTCAGCGACGACCGCGGCATCCTGCTCTCCCTTGACGTTGACGACGGTCCTGGCGAGAATCCTTACGCGAGAGATAATTTCTGGAGCAAGGTCTATCAAATGCCTTGCTGTGTGAAATATCCCGACGATGAAGCATTCACTCAAAATACTGTTGATAGCGTCAAGGCTGTCTTCGCCCAACTGGAGCAGGCTATCAAGTCGAAAGACTATGCCCAGGTGGAGCAGCTGCTCGACATACCATCGTTCATCAAGTACCTGCAGATTCAGGAGTTCGTCTACAACGTAGAGCTCTCCGCTCCCCGTTCCATCTATCTCCATAAAGATGGTGACGGCAAATGGGTCATGGGACCGTTGTGGGACTTCGATGCTGGCTATGACTTTGACTGGAGTCAGATGACCACCGGCCATAAATTCTTTACCGCCTTCAATGAGACCGTCATGGGCAGCAATCCCCTGAAGCGCAACGGCAACTATAGCTACGTGCCGCGCTTCTTCACCGACCTCTTTGGTTGTCAGGAGTTTGTCAAGGCCTATAAGAAACAATGGGCTGCCTGCAAGGACACTATTGTTGAACATGCATGGGCAGAGTGTATGAAGTATGTGGAGGAGCTTCGCGCCTCTGGAGCCTTAGACCGTGAGTTCCGCCGATGGCCCATCAGGGGCAAGTCCTACGACACCGAACTTGACAAGATGCGCCGATGGCTCCAAAACCGACTCATTCACATGTCGTATCTCATCGCTGCCATTCCAGAACCGACGAAAAAATAGTAACAAACATAACTCAAACCATTGACACTTATTGTATAAGATATGATGAAAAAGATTCTTTTCTTAGCTTTTGCGGGGTTAGCAAGTATGAGTGCCTGTGCTCAGAAGAAGATTTATATCCCTGAGGACTTGAGGAACATGGACTTACAGGCAGACACCTCAAAGTGGTCGTTCAAACGTTCGATAGAAACAGACGACCTCATCTTTATGTGGGAGCGAGGTTTCGGCAGTGATACCAGTAATCCTCCGAAACTCGACGGAAAGCCGATGGGGTTCAGTCTCCAGAATCTGCGCGACAGAGTGCAGGAATTCTACATATTTTTCCGAGATACATTGGGGTTTGTTCAGACCACCCCTACCCCCTCCTACTCAGGAGGGGAAAAAGGGGGGAACTCCTACTCAGGAGGGGAATCCCGTGGGGTATCGAAGGCAGATAAATATAAGATGATGGTAATGGTGATGTACTCCAACGACGGAACTGCCTACGGAGGCACATACGATAATTTTATAGGTGCGCTATGGGTGGCGCCAAACCGTATCCAGGACACGAAGATGAACTGTATGGCTCATGAGTTAGGTCATTCGTTCCAACTCCAGATACCTGCCGACAGTGTAGGCGATGCCTGGGGCGGTACCGGATTCTACGAGATGACCTCGCAGTGGATGCTCTGGCAGGTTAATCCTGACTGGATAGCCGATGAGTACTACCACTTTGAAGCTTTCAGAAATCTTACTCATAAGGCCTTTCTCCATGTAGAGAATATCTATCACTCGCCTTACATCATACAGTGGTGGAGCGACCTGAGAGGCAGGAAATCTATTGCTGAGCTCTATCGCTCGGGGAAGATAGGGGAAGACCCCGTCATGACTTACAAAAGGATGTACGGCCTGAGTCAGCAGGAGTTCTGCGACGAGATATTCAGGGGATATCAGCACCTTGTAAACTTCGACTTCAAGCATGCCCGTCAGGAGACGAGGCAGTATGCGTGTACCTTCGATACAGAGCTTACAACTCAGAAAGACGGTTTTCTCCGCCCTAAGAATTATCCTGAGGAATACGGATTCAATGCCATATTACTCGACAACAGGGTGGATATAAAAAATGCCCGAAACTTCAGTCTTCAGATAAACGGCGACCAGTTGCGATATGGTTTCTTGGGTATCACCACTGATGATGAGGAAATCTATGGCGACATCAATGCAACAAGCTTCACCGTTCCCCAAGGCAAGAAGCTAAAACACCTCTACCTTATCGTGATGGGAGCACCGATGGTTCACTATCAGATATCGATGCCGACAGAAGAAAACGCTTCGGGCACTCTCCGGGAGTTTCCCTATTCGTTTAGAGTTTCTGCGGATACAACGGACAGTCAAAATTAGCGACATCATCATTTATCAGAAATAAATAAGCACAGATTTCACGGATTATCACAGATTTTTTGTACCTTTGCCGCATGATGAGACGTATGCTGCTTCTGACACTTTGCCTGTTTGGACTGTTTTCTGTCCAAGCAGCAACAAAAACTGCCCAAAGCTATCGCAACATTACGATGAACGACGGTCTGTCTGCCAATGCCGTACGCAATATTGCACAGGATATAAATGGCTATATGTGGTTCGGCACCGACAATGGCCTATGCCGCTATGACGGTAGGAAGATGGTACACTTTCGTATTGCAGAGTTAGGCAACAATCAATATATTTCCGCGATGCTTGCCTGTGACAACGGTATTTATGCAGGAACAGAACAGGGTGTGTTCTTTATTGATTTCGAACGTCAGAACTACAAGAAACTCCCGATAGACATTCATTCTATTGTTACACACATATCGGTTGACAAGGATGGTGGAATATGGATTTCAACCAGACAACAAGGTCTGTGGCACTACGTCACTCATACCGGGCAGATAAAACACTATGACCTGAAGGACACGAACAATGAGGTGTCGCAGGTGATGATTGACAATAGTAATCAGATATGGACTGTTACGTTTGGGAGCATGCCGATCGTGCATAAGCTAAACCGACTGCATGAACAGTTCGAACCTGTCAAACTGAGCTCCGACGTTATGTATCATGCTCTTTGCATGCTTCAGACCAAAGATGGGCGGATGTGGCTTGGAACATGGGAGAACGGTCTTATGCTGATGCACAGCGATGGCCGGTTGGAACAAGTGCTCAGCCCAAAAAAGTCGAAAGTGGGGTGGCATATCCACACCCTCTACGAACTGCCGAATGGCGATATCAGTATTGGTTGCGACGATGGTGTGGTCAGCTTTAATCCAAAGACAGGGGAGTGGGACAAATATGATGACCGTTTCGTTTATGCCATTACCTGTGATACAGAAGGCGGACTATGGTTTGGTACATTCTATGGAGGCGTCAAATACATCTCACCTGTGGGGAGACGCTTCGACGGCTATACTTTAGCCGATGGTCTGACAGGTAATGTGATTTCCCATTTCTGCGAGGACAAAAAGGGGCGTATATGGATTGGCAGTGATGATGGAGGTTTGATATGCTATTCTCCAGAGGTGGAAGGCAATGATCGGCGTTCAGCGCAGTTCGTCGACTATCCTCATCAGGACCTGCTCTCGAAGCGCAACGTCCATGCCCTTTGTCTTGACAACAATGATGACCTCTGGATTGGGACATACAGCGACGGCGTAATTGTTATGAACTTGGAGACGGGACGGCTGCGACAATACACTAAGACCAATGCCCCCAACAGCCTCGACAACGCCAGTGCCTATACCATTCACCTCGACTCCTTCGGACAAATATGGGTGGCCACGATGGGGGGACTAAACCTTTACGACCGGCAGAATGATGCCTTCATACGTATTGGGGAGATCAATGCCATCACCATTGATATTGATGAAGACAAGGCGGGGAATCTTTGGCTCTCAACTCAGGGAGAGGGCTTATGGCAATACAACCGAAAGACAAAGAAGCTAAAGAGGGTGGTTGCGGCCGACAAGGGGGATGGTAGTTCACTGCCTGACGACGACGTGAACTGCTGTCTTATTGACCAAACGGGGAAAATATGGGTAGGCACTTTTGCAGGTCTATGCAGATACGATGAGAAGAAGGAGTGTTTTGAAAGGGTGCGCCTTGATGTACCGAGCCAGAACATCATGAGCATTATCGAGGATAACGGTGCGCTTTGGATAACCACGGAGCGCGGCATCGTGAAATATGTGCCAGAAGTCGGCGTTCAGAGATTTACTTTGCAAGACGGACTTGTTGGTGAACAGTTCCAACCGAATTCGTGCCTGAAGGCGAGCGACGGGCGGATCTACTTCGGCAGCACCTGTGGCTTCAACACCTTCTACCCTTATCAAATCAAGGCAAACAGTGTTATGCCGCCAGTATATGTGACCTCTCTGCAAATACTGAACCATGATGAGTATAATGCAGAAGGCATGCCTATGAATTTCACACTAACCAAGGAAATATCAATTGGATATACTGACTCGAAGATGATCAGCCTGTCGTTTGCAGCACTCAGCTACTGCTCTCCTGAGAAGATACAGTATGCCTATATGCTGGAGGGGTTCGACCATGACTGGAACTATATCGGGAATGAGAACCGTGCCACATATACCAATCTTCCTGCTGGCACCTATACATTCCGTGTGAAAGCCACAAACAATGATGGTGTCTGGTCTACGAATGAGGCTAAGCTCAAGATTATCGTAAAACCGCCATTCTGGTGGAGCTGGTATGCAAAAACATTCTACCTGTTATTGTTAGGCGCAGCTATTTTCTATTATGTTCATTTCCGTCTTAAACGGGAGAAAATGCGTCATCAACGGGAGTTACAACACCTGAATGAGCAGAAGGAAAAAGAGGTGCGCGAGGCCCGTTTGAACTTCTTTACGATGATTGCGCATGAAATCCGGACACCAGTATCTCTGATTATCGGACCGCTGGAAAAACTGAAAGGTGTAACGTCGAATCCACAACTTGATATCATAGAGCGTAATGCACACCGGCTTCTTGAACTTGTCAATCAACTGCTCGACTTCAGAAAAGTTGAACAGCAGAGCCTGAACATACGTTTTGCTCCACAAAACATCTATGAATTGATTAAGTCGGTAAGTGAACGTTTTGCACCCACTTTCGAACACAATGGCAAACAATTTACAGTAGAGTTTCCCGACAAGCACTTTACTGCCATCATAGACAAAGAGGCGATAACAAAGGTGGTTAGCAACTTACTCACTAACGCTAATAAATACACCAAGGACGATGTAAGGTTATCGTGTATCGTAGAGCCTGACGGTGAGCGGTTCCGTATCTGTGTCTGTGATAACGGTGTGGGAATCCGCGAGGAAGATCGCCATCGGATCTTCCAGCCTTTCTTCCAGGCTGAAGGAAACAAGCCTGGGACTGGTATAGGGTTGAATATCGTAAAAAACATAGTTGACCTCCATCATGGTGAAATCAATGTAGATTCAGAATTGGGAAAGGGCTCAACATTTACCGTGATTCTACCAGTAATGCAAGAGGTAACAGAAGACACGGAGAAGACCATAAAGGAGGAAAAGGAACACTTCTCAGACAATGACGTAACCATAGAGCGTACGTCCTCAGACTCAACAAATCTTCCTTTATCGCCTTCTGACTCGACGCATCCTACTATGCTAATTGTTGACGATTCGGAAGATATGGTTAGATTCCTGTCAGAGAACTTTAAGGAGAAGTATCATGTCATTACTGCAGGTGATGGCATAGAGGCTCTCGACACTCTGAAAAAACACGAGGTGAATATCATTATCAGCGATTGGATGATGCCACGAATGGATGGTGCCGAACTGTGTCGCAGGGTACGTCAGAACCTGCTTACCAGCCATATTCCCTTTGTCATGCTCACAGCCAAGACCGATGACGACTCGAAGGTCACAGGTATGGACGTGGGGGCCGACACCTATATAGAAAAGCCCTTCTCATTGCAGTATCTTGAAGCATGCATCCGAAATATACTCCAGATACGCAAGCAGCTCATGGAGAGATTCTCCTCTCAGCCGTTAGAGCCTGTGACGGAGATCGCTCAGAATTCTACGGACAATGAGTTCCTCATCAGGATGAACAAAATCATAGAGGAGAATTTCTCTAATTCTGAGCTCAATGTTGATTT
>JAEEGL010925243.1_pt1 | contig 17793 bp, 12 predicted proteins | sample 9134231 | NCBI WGS metagenome assembly JAEEGL01 (sample SAMN16246548, study PRJNA631951) | gut metagenome | biome: gut microbiome; feature: rumen; material: fiber-attached | host: Bos | place: Iran: Karaj | collected 2018-10 | reverse complement strand
TGAGTAGTTTTAATATTTTCTAAGTCTTTATCAAGTTCTAGTTTAATATTTTCTATTTTTTCTTTCATATTAATTTCTTCCTTTCTTTTTATAACAAAAAAAATCATAAATCTAAGGGCGAATAATTAAATCCGTGGTACCACCTTAATTCATGATTTCATGCACTTTAGTTATTTATTAACGGTAATAAACCGATTTATTACTCCTATATATGAAATTCATTATATATATTAATTTAGAACACTTTCAGCAAATATATTCCTCTCTAATAAATACTATATATAACTACTTTGTATATGATCTTAATAATAAATTATTTTATCTTAATAATTTTCTGCTTTCATTTCCATATATGATTCAGGATGATTACAGATTGGACATACCTTTGGAGCTACTTTTCCATAATATACATGTCCACAGTTTCGACATATCCAAATAACTTCTTTATCTTTTTGAAATACTAAGTTATTTTCTATGTTATCAACCAATTTTAAATATCTCTCTTCATGGTGCTTTTCAATTTCTCCAACACCTCTAAATAAACGAGCTATTTCAGTAAATCCTTCTTCTTCAGCTGTTTTAGCGAATTCTTCATACATTTCTGTCCACTCATAGTTTTCACCATTTGCAGCGTCTTTTAAATTGTCAATTGTTGATGGAACTTCACCATTATGTAGTTGTTTAAACCACATTTTAGCATGTTCTTTTTCATTATTTGCAGTTTCTTCAAATATGGCAGCTATTTGTTCATAGCCTTCTTTTTTTGCTTTAGAGGCATAGTATGTATATTTATTTCTAGCTTGAGATTCTCCAGCAAAAGCAGCCATTAAATTAGCTTCAGTTTTACTACCTTTTAACTCCATAATAATATCTCCTTTTTTCTTAATATATTATAATATAATGCTTATTAATTGTAAATAAATAAAACACCATAAACATTAATGTTTATGGTGTTTAAATTATTAGTTAACTCTATAGTGAGTTCTAGATTCTCCTGAATAAATATATCCTTCTTTTTCTTTAGATGAACTCCATATTTCTTCAATAATAGGAATATATACAGGTACAGTTTCAGTGTAATCTAAATATTCTGTATATCCATAAGATAGTAAATCGTTTATAGCTTGTTCATTTGCTGGTATCTTTGCAAATCCAGTATGACAGTTTTGCATATCATTGTTATTACAATATTTATAGTAAGGTACTTCGGCATAATAAACGATATGTTTTTTATCTGGAACACTATATGACCCTTTTCCTAACTTATAAAGAAGATATTCTGTTAAAACAATTCTATTAGGGTCAGATGTAATTTCGCTAACATTTATTTCTTTTTCAACCACAGTTGCTGTTGTAGTAGTAGTTTTTGTAGTTGTACTTGTTGATTGAGAACTAGTTGATTGAGTAGTAGTTTTTATAGAAGCATTACTATTTGTATTTGTAGTATTTTTATTTACGGTTGATGTTTGGGTATTAGTCTTTTGTTGTACATATTTGGTAGATCCATTTTCTGATGAATTATTTGTATTATTTTTCTTAGTGTTGTTTACATTATTATTTTTATTTGTGTTTTTATCATCGGTATTTACTTTATTATTTGTATCCTTTGTTTTCTTATCATCAACATTTTTTATATCATTATTTTTCTTATTATCATTTTTTGTATCATTGGTATCAATTATTTCTTTATGAGTTATTGTAAATAATTCGGAATCAGCTTCATTTTTACATTTTAAGTATACTTTTAATTCGTAGTTATCATCTTTATTTTTAACAAGTTTTCCATATGATGAACTAGTAGAACATTCTTCACCATTTTTATCATATATAGTTTTACTATTTTTAGATTCAACTAATTCCTTAAGATATACTTTAGATTCCTCATCAACTGTTTCAGGAATATTATTTTTATTAAAATATTTAGTATATTGCTTTTTTAGATAACTAATGTTATCAGACATACTAGCTCCCAATTTTTTGGTATTATTTTTGTTTCCGTTTCTTTTAATAATAAAATACCAAACAGCAAATACAACTAAAAATATTAATGCTAGTTTAATTAAAGCTGATAACCAATGAATACTCTTGTTTGAACGTTTTTTTTCTTCGTACATATTAATACCCCCTAATATGCGATTTATTAATTATATATGTTAACACATGGATTTTTTATTGTCAATTTATAAAAACTATCTATAATTTCGGTAATATGTGTTAAAATATTAAAGCGAGAAGGTGAACTATATGGATAAAATCATCATAAAAGGTGCAAGAGAAAACAATTTACAAAACATTGATTTGGAATTACCTAAAAATAAACTTATTGTTATGACGGGTGTATCAGGAAGTGGTAAAAGTAGTTTAGCATTTGATACCATATATGCTGAAGGACAAAGAAGATATGTCGAATCTCTAAGTGCTTATGCAAGACAGTTTTTAGGTAATAGTACTAAGCCTGATGTTGATTCTATCGAAGGTTTATCTCCAAGTATTTCAATAGATCAAAAAACTACTAATAAAAACCCAAGATCTACTGTAGGTACAATTACAGAAATATATGATTACTTAAGATTACTTTTTGCAAGAATAGGAACTCCTTATTGTCCAAATCATCATGAACCTATTACAAGTCAAACTATTGAAGAAATGACTAATAGAGTTATGAGTATGGAAGAAGGAACCAAAATAGAAATTATGGCTCCAATTGTTCATGGTGAAAAAGGAACTCATAAAGATTTACTTGATAATTTAAGAAAACAAGGATATGCAAGAGTTAGAATTAACGGTGAAATGAGGGATTTATCTGAAGAGATAAATCTTGAAAAAAACATAAAAGATGATATTGATGTTGTAATTGATAGAATAAAAATCAAACCAGAAGAAAGATCTAGAGTATTTGAATCTATTGAATCAAGTACTAAATTATCACATGGAAAAGTAATAATTAATGTTATTGGTAAAGAAGAAATTCTTATGAGTGAAAATTATGCTTGTTTGAAATGTGATTACTCACTAGGTGAACTTGAACCAAGAATATTTTCTTTTAATGCACCATATGGCGCATGTGAAGTATGTAAAGGGCTTGGTTCAAAACTACAAATAGTTGAAGAATTAGTTATACCTGATGAAACAAAATCTATAAATGAAGGAGCAATTGTTCCATTTAATTTAGATAACAATATTGGTTCAACACAATTAGTTACATTATGTGAAGAATATAAAATTGATATGGATAAGCCATGGAATAAACTTTCAAGAAAAGAAAAAGATTATGTTTTATATGGATCTGATAAACCACTATCAATTGACTATATATCAAAAAACGGGAATACAAGGCACACAACTGAATATTTCGAAGGGATTATAAATAATCTTCAAAGAAGATATATGGAAACTCAAAGTGCATGGATAAGAGAATGGCTTGAAAGATTCATGATTGAAACTGAGTGTGAAGAGTGTCATGGTAAAAGATTAAAACCTGAAATTCTTTCTATATATATTAATGGAAAAAACATAATTGATGTAACAGAAATGTCAATTAAAGATATAAGAAAATTTATGGGTTCTCTTAAGTTAACTAAAGAGCAAGAAGAAATATCACATTTAGTTATTAAAGAGATAAATAGTAGATTAGAGTTTTTAGATAATGTAGGTTTAAGTTACTTAACTTTAGCAAGAAGCGCAGGAACCTTATCTGGAGGAGAAAGTCAAAGAATTAGACTTGCTACTCAAATAGGAAGTAAATTATCTGGAGTTTTATATGTTCTAGATGAACCATCTATAGGTCTTCATCAAAAAGATAATGAAAGATTAATAAATTCTTTGAAACAAATGAGAGATTTAGGTAATACTTTAATAGTTGTCGAACATGATACTGATACTATGCTTGAAAGCGATTATCTTGTTGATATTGGACCTGGAGCTGGTGATCATGGAGGAAAAGTCATGGCAGCAGGAACTCCGGAAGAAGTAATGAAAGTAAAAGAAAGTATAACAGGTCAGTATTTATCAGGTAAATTAAAAATAGAAGTTCCAAGTAAAAGAAGAAAAGGAAATGGAAAGTATATCAAAATTAAAGGTGCATCAGAGAATAATTTAAAGAATATTAATGTTGATATTCCTTTAGGTAAGTTTGTATGTGTAACAGGTGTATCAGGTAGTGGTAAGTCATCTTTAATTAATGAAATTTTATATAAGAGTTTAGCTCACAAAATAAATAATAATCGCGTTCTTCCTGGAAAGCATAAGAAAATTGAAGGTATAGAGAATGTTGATAAAGTTGTTCAAATTACTCAAGATGCAATAGGAAGAACTCCAAGGAGTAATCCAGCAACATATGTCGGTGTATTTGATGATATAAGAGATGTTTTTGCTGAAACAAAAGAAGCTAAAATGAGAGGATATTCTAAATCAAGATTTTCATTTAATGTTAAAGGTGGAAGATGCGAAGCATGCTGGGGAGATGGAATTAAAAAAATAGAAATGCATTTCTTACCTGATGTTTATGTTCCTTGTGATGTATGTCACGGAAAGAGATATAATTTAGAAACATTAGATATCAAATTTAAAGGAAAAGATATATCAGAAGTTCTTGATATGAGGGTAAGTGAAGCATTAGAGTTCTTTGATAACATACCCAAGATCAAAAATAAACTTCAAGCAATGTATGATGTTGGAATTGATTATATAAGACTTGGACAAAGCGCTACAACCCTTTCTGGTGGAGAAGCAGGAAGAGTTAAATTAGCCAAAGAATTACAAAAAAAACCTACTGGCAAATCAATTTTTATTCTAGATGAACCAACTACTGGTCTTCATAGTGATGACATAAAAAAACTATTAAATATTTTAAATAGAATTGTGGATAATGGAGATACAGTATTAGTTATTGAACACAATTTAGATGTTATTAAAGTAGCTGATTATATTATTGATCTAGGACCTGATGGAGGAGACGGTGGTGGAGAAGTTGTAGCAACCGGAACTCCTGAAGAAATAAGTAAAATTAAAAATTCCTACACAGGAGAATTTTTACGAAAAATTCTTAAATAATGATATAATTAAAAATAGGAAAGAGTGATGTAATGAATCCTGTAATGTTTAAAATATTTGGCTTTGCTATAAGATGGTATTCAGTACTAATTTTAGCAGGAGCTGTAATTGGTGTTTATATATTAAAAAGAGAAGCAAAAAGATTTAATATGAATTGGGACTTTATATTTAATCTTTCTTTTTGGACAATTATATTTGGCATATTAGGAGCTAGAATATATTATGTTATTTTTAGATGGAGTCAGTATGAATCTAGCCTTCTTGATATATTTAAAATATGGGAGGGTGGTCTTGCAATCCATGGAGGAATCATCGCTGGAGCTATAACAGTATATGTTTACTGTAAGAAAGCTAAAGCAAATACATTAAAGATAATTGATATGGCGCTTCCATCAGTTATGATTGCTCAAGCAATAGGTAGATGGGGTAATTTCTTTAATAGCGAAGCATACGGAAGGGTTACAACGTTAACTCATTTAGAAAATATACATGTTCCCAAATTTATTATTGATGGCATGTTTATTGAAGGAGCATATCACCACCCAACATTCTTATATGAATCAATTTGGTGTTTCTTAGGTTTTATAACTTTATTAATTATTAGAAGAAATAAATATATAAAAATAGGAACTTTAACTGGAATATATTTAATGTGGTATAGCGTAGGTAGATTTTTCATTGAAACTTTACGTACTGATTCATTAATGCTTGGTGGGTTTAGAGTTGCACAAATAGTATCAATTATATTATTTATAGTTGGAGCGTTCCTTGTTATACGTGGAAAAAGACAAGGAAAATTTGAAAATCTATATAACTCAGATAAAGATAATAATATAAGGTTTTAAAATAACACAATTTGTGTTATTTTTTTATTTCTTATGATAGAATATATTATGAAATGGAAGTGAAAATATGAAATTATATAATACACTTACTAAAGGAATTGAAGAATTTATAACTAATGAACCTGGAAAAGTAAAAATGTATACTTGTGGACCTACAGTATATCATTATCAACACCTTGGTAATTTAAGAACTTATATTACAGAAGATGTTTTTGAAAAAACATTTAAGTATTTAGGTTACCAAGTTGAAAGAGTAATGAACATAACAGATGTAGGTCACTTAAAAAGTGATGCCGATGAGGGCGAAGACAAAATGGTAATAGCAATGGAAAGGGAACATAAATCTTCCAAAGAAATTGCTAAGTTTTATACAGATGACTTTAAAGAAAACTGCGACCTTCTTAATATTAAATGGCCAGATACAGTTATTCCTGCTACTGGTGAAATTGATATGTATATAAAAATGATTACTAAACTTTTAAATGAAGGATATGCATATGAAAGTAATGGTAATATATATTTCGATACATCAAAAATGCCAAATTATTATGAATTATCAGGAAGAAAAGAAGAAGATTTAATAACTGCTAGTCGTGATGATGTAGAAGAAGATGTTAATAAAAGAAATCCTGCAGATTTTGTTTTATGGTTCACTAATTCTAAATTTGGAAATCAAGAACTACAATGGGATAGTCCATTTGGTAGGGGTTTTCCTGGATGGCATATTGAATGTTCTGGAATATCTATAAAATATTTAGGTGAAAATCTTGATATTCACTTTGGTGCAGAAGATGCTGTTTTCCCACATCACACTAATGAAATAGCACAAAGCGAAGCATACCTTGGTCATAAATGGTGTAATTATTGGGTTCATTTATCATGGCTTTTAACTGATAATATAAAGATGAGCAAAAGCCTTGGTCATGTAATAACTGCTAAAACATTAAAAGATGAAGGTTTTAATCCATTAGCATTTAGATATTTTATATTAACCTCTTATTATCATAAACAAGTTAATTTTACCTACGAAACTTTAGAACAAAATCAAACAGCTTATCTAAAATTATTAAATAAAATAGCTAATATAAAAAGTGAAGGTGAACTTGATAATAATAAATTTAATGAATATGATAACAAGTTTAAATCATATTTAGAAAATGATTTAGGAACAAGTAATGCTATATCATTACTATATGATTTATTAAAAGATAATGATGTTAATAATAAAACTAAATTAGAATTAATAAAATCATGGGATACAGTTCTTAGTTTAGATTTAGTTAAAGAATCAAGTGTAAGAAAAGATCATGATGAAATTATGAAACTTATTGAAGAGAGAAATGAAGCAAAGAAAAATAAAGACTTTGCTAAAGCTGATCAAATAAGAAATGATTTATTAGAAAAAGGAATTGTCCTTCTTGATACAAGAGAAGGAACTACATATAAGGAGGCTTAATAATGTATATTAATATTATTTTAATTGTTGCTATTATTGCAGTTCCACTTCTTGCACAGTTATATATTAAATCAACATATGGTAAATATAGTGAGATTGATAATAATCAAAATATAAGTGGGTTTGAAGTTGCAAGAAAAATATTAGATGCAAATGATCTAAAATCTATTGATATTGTAACAACATCTGGAACCCTTTCAGATCACTATGACCCAAAAAGAAAAGTTGTAAGATTATCTGAAGATGTATTTAATGGAAATAGTGTTGCTTCTATGGCAGTTGCTGCCCACGAATGTGGCCATGCTATTCAAGATAAAGAAGCGTATGCCTTATTAAGAGCTAGATCTTTATTAGTACCTGTTGTTAATCTTGGAACAAGTATTTCATATTACATAATTTTAGTTGGATTTATATTTCAAGTATTAAATCTTGTTTATATAGGTATAGCTTTAACTGCATTAGGTTTATTATTTCAATTAATAACTTTACCAGTTGAAATAAATGCTAGTAAAAGAGCGGGAATACAAATTAGAGAACTTGGAATAGCAGGGGTTGAAGATCAATCTGGCACTAAAGCTGTATTAACGGCAGCTGCTATGACTTATTTAGCAGGTGTTGTTGCATCAGCACTTCAAGTATTAAGACTTATATTAATATTTACACGTAGAGATTAATCTCTACGTTTTTTTGTGTATAATTTTCTTAATATTTGACACTTAATTTATTGTTATTATACTTTCATATTGTAAATTATTATATTATTAATATGGAAGGGTGTATACTATGCAAACAGTTAACGATGAAAAAGTAACTATATCTAAAGAATTGTATAACGAAATTAAAAAGTATTATAGTGATATTTTCTTAGATATTGAGCCATATAGTAAAAGAGAAGTTATGGTAAAAAAAGTATACATCAATAATTTAATAAAAGAACTTAAAAAAGAAACAACAATAACTAATAAAGATTTTATTCGTAAAATAAGTGATGTTGATAAAAGCGAATTTGAGAGACTTTTAAGTTTATTTGAAGAATCAAGATATAAAAAAGAAATTGAAAAACTAGAAAAGAATATTAAAGACGACAAATTTACTGAAGAATTACTAGTTAACGGAATAAAATTAAAAAATGAGATTGAAAGATTAAAAAGTTTTCCTGCTTTAAAAAGACAAATATCAACAATGATAATTCAAATTAAAAAAAGCGAAATATCAAATGATATTAAAAAAATAGAGGAACAATTTTTAAAACTATGTAATTCAAATGCTAAATTTGATGAGTACGAAAATTTATCTCATGAATTATCAAATATAATTGGAGATTCTTACAAAGAGAATATTACAGACATTGTTGAACTTCCATCATCTTTTGATTTTTCTATTATTGCATCAGAGGATCTAAAGAATTGTTTTCTTTTAAATAAATCTAATATATTAACGTCTTCATATGGATTAGTTATTGAACCAAAGGATAACATTAAATTTTCATCAAATAAAAAAGGTGATGAAACATTATTACCATTTGATAAATTAGATAAAAAAGAAAACTATATAGAAGTATATGATTTAAACCCAATTGCAGTATATGCTATAACTATGGGTGAAAAATCACTAAGTGATAATTATCAACAAGCTCAAAAGTTATCAGTTAAATATAGAAATGTTCCTGTAGTTGAAATTGATTTACTTCGATATATTTCTCCAAGCGATTCACTTGAACAATTTAGATATCTAATAGATAAATTACTTGATGATAAAAATGTTAATTTTTCAAAAAAAGATGACGAATTTTATAAACGTTTTGAAAACTTTTATAAGGAATACAAACTTCTTAAAACAAACAGTTATGATGAGGGAAGAATAAGAAATTTATTTGATCACTATATTAGATTACTATCTTCTCAAGAAGTATGTAATATAGATAGTCTTTTAAGTGATTATAAATATTCTGATATTGAAACAGTACTTAAATATAATGTGTTTATGGATGATAATATATTTAGATATAACAGTGTAACAAAACCATTATTAGAAAGATTTGTAGATAAGTTTTATAATTATAGATCTGATAAAACTTTAAATAAAATTTATCCGGGATTTAACACTATATTAAATAGCTTAAAAGATATGACTGATAATGAACTTGAGCAAACAGTTAATGACATAAACAAACGTGGAGTTGTTGATTGTTGGTTACTTGCTCAATCATTTGATCCAATCCATTCATCAATTACATACGTTAGTGAAAAAACAGAAGAGAATTTTAAAAATTATCTTGATAGTTTAGATACTAATTCTAAAAATGCAGAAGATGAAAAAGAAAAGCTATTATCTTTAAAAGAGTATTTAAGTTCTCTCGATGAAGATAAACAACAATCTATTAAAAATCATAATTAATAAGCGTCGAATTGATCGACGCTTATTTTGTAATTTATAAATAATATATAATTATTGTTTTATAATATATGTAATGATAAAATATTTTCGTAGTTAAGCCAGATTATAAATGGGAGGTGGAAAACTTGTTTAAGTTAGAATCAAAATATAGACCTTCTGGTGATCAACCGGAAGCTATTGAAAAACTTGTTGATGGTATAAATTTAGGTAAAAGAGATCAGGTACTTTTAGGAGCAACTGGAACAGGTAAAACATTTACGATGGCTAATATAATAGAAAAAGTTAATAAACCAACTCTAGTTTTAGCTCATAATAAAACTTTAGCAGGTCAATTATATGCTGAATTTAAAGAATTATTTCCAAATAATCATGTAGAGTATTTTGTATCATATTATGATTATTATCAACCTGAAGCATATGTTCCATCATCAAATACCTATATAGAAAAGGATTCATCAGTTAATGATGAAATTGATGAACTTAGACATAGTGCAACATCATCACTAATTAATTGCGATGATGTAATAGTTGTTGCATCAGTTTCATGTATATATGGTATTGGTGAAAAAGAAGAATATGAAAAAAATATGTTAGTTTTATCAGTTGGAGATATTATTGATAGAAGAGTAATTATTAATAAATTAATAGATATGACTTATGAAAGAAATGAACTTGATTTTCATAGAGGAACTTTTAGATCTAAAGGTGATACTATAGATATTATTCCAGTTAATGAAAAAGCTCATGGCATAAGAATATATTTATTTGATGATGAAATAGAAAAAATATCATTATTTGATCCGTTAACAGGAGCTTTAATTGAAAATAAAAAAACAATAGTAATATCACCTGCATCTCACTTTGTAACGGGTTCAGAAAAACTTGAAGAAGCTATAAAAAGAATTAAAGATGAACTTGATGATAGGTTAGAATATTTTAAAGATAAAGGAAAACTAATTGAAGAACAAAGATTAAGAGAAAGAACTAATTATGATATAGAAATGTTAAAAGAAACAGGATTTTGTACAGGTATTGAAAACTATTCAAGGCATCTAGCTTTAAGAGGAGAAGGTGAAACACCTTGTTGTCTTTTAGATTTCTTTCCAAAAGACTTTTTAATGTTTATTGATGAATCACATGTTACCCTTCCGCAGGTTAGGGCAATGTACAATGGCGATAGAATGCGTAAACAAACTTTAGTTGATTATGGGTTTAGACTTCCATCAGCTCTTGATAATAGACCACTTAAGTTTGAAGAATTTGAAGAAAAAATAAATCAAGTGGTTTATGTTTCTGCAACTCCTGGTGATTATGAACTTGAAAAAACAAGTGGTGAAGTTGTAGAACAAATAATTAGACCTACAGGACTTCTTGATCCAACAATTGAAGTTAAACCTATTAAGAATCAAATTGATGATATTGTAAGTGAAATTAATAAACGTATTGAACTTAATGAAAGAGTATTAATTACAACTTTAACAATAAGAATGAGTGAAGAATTAACTAATTACTTAAAAGAACTTAATATTAAAGTAGCTTATTTACATAGTGAAATAAAGACTTTGGAAAGACTTAAAATAATTAAAGAATTAAGAGAAGGTACATATGATGTTGTAGTTGGTATTAACCTTTTAAGAGAAGGGCTTGATATACCTGAAGTAAGTTTAATATGTATTCTTGATGCAGATAAGCAAGGCTTCTTAAGAAGCACAAGAAGTTTAATCCAAACAATAGGTCGTGCTGCAAGAAACTCTAATGGACATGTTATTATGTATGCCGATGAGGTAAGTGACTCAATGAAAGAAGCTATTGAAGAAACAAAAAGAAGAAGAATTATTCAAAATAAATATAATGAAGAACATAATATAACACCACAGACAATTATTAAACCTATTAGTGATGTTGTTACTAATAAAGTTATTGAAAAAGCAGATAAAAAGGGAGCAAGTAAAAATGATATTAAACTTGCTATAAGTGAAATTGAAACAGAAATGAAAAAAGCAGCTGCTAATATGGATTTTGAAAGAGCTATGGAATTAAGAGATATACTATTTGAACTTAAAGGAAATAATAAATAAAGCACGTTAGTGCTTTATTTTTATTTAATCTTATAGTGCATTAGATTTTACTTTTTCCTATAATAATGCTATAATCTTTTACACATGGGGTAGTACTGGTTTCGACATGTATTACTACACATGACTGCAAGTGGATGGCACACCTAATGTGCAAAGTTAAAATTAAATGACGAATCTTATGGATTCACTCCTGCATTTGCCTAATAGAAGGTTAGCGGAGACTTCTATCTAATTCCGTTCATAGATTAGAATAGGGGTTCATAGATATGAACTATATTATTAATATTGATTAGGTATTAATAATGAATATTAACTAATCTAGTTATTAACAAGGTTGGTTTAGAGCCATATTAATAATGAATTTTAAATCTAACTAAACTTGTAGATGTTGTGTGATAGGGTATATTGGACAGGAGTTCGATTCTCCTCTACTCCACCAAATAGTAAGTAAAAAGAACCTTTCGGTTCTTTTTTTATATTTATTCAGTTGATGCTGTTAAGTGCCCTGGTTTATCATTGGTAGGATCATCTATTCTAGCATATGTGCTTGATGCTCCTTGGAATGTTGTTCCTGCTCCACCAACTATTTTAGTTGAATTTGTAAATACATCACCATTAGAATTAACTAATGTTTCATCCCAATCAGGATGAACATATATAGTTGTAAGGGATGTACAGTCTTTAAATGTTCTAAAGAAATTAGTTGCTTTAACAGGTTTAAAACTATTTAGATATATTGTTTTAAGGTTAGAACATCCGTTAAACATTTGTGCTAAGCTTGATATTTTTGGCCCATGAAGTGATCGAAGATCTATGGTTTCTAAACCTATATCATTATAAAACATTGATGCAAAATTAGAACAGTTTAATAAATTCCAACCAGTTATATTAATTGAAGTTAAACTTGTCATATTACTAAATGCATTTTCTAATGTAGTTACCTTTTCAACGTTAAATGTTTGAAGATCTAGACTTGTAATTGATGAACATCCATAAAACATAGTTTCAAAATAATTTGCATTTGATGTATCTAGTTTATCAAGCCCTACAATACTTGAAAGCTTACTGTCTTCTGCAAAGAAATCACGAAAAGATGTTGTATCTGATGAACTGAAACCATTTAAATCTATTGTTTCAAGTTCTTTAAGTGCATAGAACGTTCTATAAGCATTAGCTGGAAGAACTAAAAGAGTTGCATTCGTCCAAATTTTAAGAGCTCCAGTATCACTTTCAAACCATGCATAAGCAGAATATGTACCTGATGCAGATACTAAATGATCGCTATTTTTTATAGATTCATCAGGTTCATCTGTAACTCTAGAAATTGATTTAATTAAATAATCAGATGTACCTGTACCCATACTTTTTTCATTAGCAATGGTTTTAATTTTACTATTAAAACTATCTCCTTTAAGTAATGTAGCTTTTGTTGGAGTCCATATTGCATATAAATGACCTGTTTTTTGTGTTGTAATATTTGATTTATATGCTTTGTTATTAAATGAAGTACCTGAACCATCAGGTTCAGTATTCCAATTAACAAAAGAATAACCATCCCTAGTAAATTGATTATCAAGAAGGGTAGTAAGAAGATCTTTTTTAAATATTTGTCTATAAGCTGCTTGACCTTTTGGATAATTACTATGATAAATAACTTGATATTCATTTGATGCTAAATCAGATTCTTCAAATACTTCTTCACCATCAATTGATATACATTTGTTCTTATTGCTAATAGTATTTGAAATGGTTATTTTATCATCATCAAAATCTTTAACAGCACAAAGTTTTAGATTATCATCCCAAATTTGAATTCTATATTTTCCCGAACTGTCTCTAATAAGAAATCCTGAATCAGGATATTCCTTAAGTGATAAAGTTTTATCATCAGGAAAGATATAGGTTCTTTCCAAATCATCAATATTTTCAACTTCATGATGCTTAGCAACTGACAATACTTGATTTGCTTTTAGTAAAAAGGCATCCTTTTTTGCTTTACTAACTTTTTGTGTAACTCTCATTGTTGCAATAGTTATTATCACTCCTAGAATAACAATAACAGCGAGTAGTTCAATTAAAGTAAAACCTTTTCTTTTTTTCTTAGGCTTTGATTTATTTATCATAATTATCATTCCTTAATTATTAGTCTTAAATATAGTATAGTTAAAACTATACTATAATTTCAACTATAATCTATGTTAATGGTAGTAAAAATTATGTAAACAATTTCTAATAATAAGTGATTATAATTCAAAAAAAAGATAAAATAATAATGTAAGAAGTAGTGTATATCTATATTGAAAGGGATATATTTATGGCAAATGATAGAAAAAAGAAAACAGGATTTTTTGGAATATTTAGAAAGAGTAAAGAAGTTGTTGAGCAACAACCAGCTATGGATAATCAAGAAGTTAATAATATGCCTAATTATTATGAGGGCGACTTAGTTCTTCTAACAAAAAAGATGGAAAACACAATGGAAATTCCAAGCCAAGGTATTCAAAGCATTAGTGATGGTGATTTTGATGAAACCCTTCAAGTTAATGAAAACAATAATAGTAATAACGTTAATACTAATGAACAAGTATTAACTAATGACCCTTTAAGTACTGTAAATGAAATAGCTGAAGATGTTAGAATTTCTCAAAATCAAGTGGTTAATAACCAAAACATTAATATTTCAGGTGTTGTTAATGAAATAAATAATCAAAATATAGCTCCTCAGGAACCTGTAAATAAGCCTGAAGAAAATGTACCAATTTTTGATTTTAAAGCAGAACAACAACCTGCACCTCAACAAGGAACACCATCACTAGATGAGTTTATGCAAAATCAAAACATGAATACTAATAATACTCCTGATGTAAATGAACTTATATATGATGAACAAAATATGGGAGGACCTCAAAGATAATAAACAATGCGTAAGCATTGTTTTTATTATTTAATATAAGAAATTATAAAAACATATAATGTTATATGGATGAAGATACTCTTTATAAAAAATTAAAGGAAATAAAAACAGAGGATTACATATGGATAATATATGTAGGAATCATATTTCTTAGTTGGTACGCAAATAGTTTAGAAAAAGATTTCTTTATTAATATGGATGATCAAAGTAAGAAAAAGTATAGACATATTATGATTTTAATCTTTTCAGTTTTAGTAATTATATATCTATATTTTTTAAATGATTCATGGGAATCATTTAAAAATATAAATAAGATTAATAATCAAAAAACTAAAGAATTAATTACTTTATCTTTTGTTGCATCAGTGTTAATACTTATTAGTGGAATTATATTTTTATATATTGCTTATAAAGATGAAAATCTGGATGTCGAACTTGCTTTTAATTAATAATAATCTCTGTTATACTATATATGTGCCGTAATAGTATAATGGCATTACGAGGCCATGGTAAGGCTTTAATCTGTGTTCAATTCACAGTTACGGCACCATATATATAATTAATCGAATCAGTTATGATTCGATTTTTTTGTAAAATAATAATTATATCAAATGGACTTATACTGTTAAATTTAGTAAAATATTTATAGAAGGTGTTAAAATGGAAAAACTAATTGATTTAACTTATGAAGAATATGATAGTTTTGTAAATACACATAAAAAATCTCACTTTTTGCAAAGTTATGAATGGGGACAGTTTTGTAAAGATAAAAAAGGTTTAGTTCCTCATTATGTAGGTTTAAAGAAAAATAATAAATTAATAGCTGCATGTTTAATTCTTGCTAAAAAAACCCCATTTAAACTTTATTATGGATATTCACCACGTGGATTTATTTTAGATTATGAAGATTTTGAGTTAATTAAAGAATTTACAATGTTACTTAAAGAATATATGAAAGAAAATAAATATATTTATATCAAATTTGATCCAGATATAAAGTATCAAGATATTGATGAAAATGCTAATCCTGTAGAAGGCGGAGAAAATAACTATAAATTATATGAGTACATGAAGTCTCTTGGTTATAAACACACAGGTTTTTATAAAAACTATAATGGTAATCAACCAAGATACTCTTTTAGAATTAATTTAAAAAGGCCTTGGGAAGAAGTTGAAGGAGTATTTAATAAGTCTTTTTCAAAATCTATTAGAAGAAGTTACAACTATGATTTAGAAATAGATAATGAACCAAATGCAAAAGCTTTCTTTGAACTTCATCAAAAAAATAGTGATAAAGATGACTTTAACGCACACTCATCTGATTACTTTGAAACATTTACAGATGATATGAAAGATAAAGTAAAATACTTTAATGCTTATATATATCCTAAGAAACTAGCTGATAAATTTCAACAAGAAATAGAAAATGTTGAAAAAGAACTAGAAACAAATCAAAAAAGAAAGAAAGATTTAGAAGATCAACTAGTTAAACTAAAAAAAGATTATGAAGAATTTAAAAATATTAAAGAAGATAAATTATTAGTGTGCTCTTTAATATGTACATACACTAAAAATAGGGCATGGAGTTTCTTTATAGGAAATGATGTACTTGGTAATACAACATTTGCTGTATCAAGATGTTATTATGAAGCAATTAAAGATGCTCATGAAAAAGGTTATGATTTCTTTGATTTATTTGGTACTGTAGGAGATCCTAATACCAAAGTTAAAAATCTAGCTAAACTTCATGATTTTAAAAGAAAATTTGGTGATGAATATATTGAGTTTATTGGTGAATTTGATTTAGTAAATAAAAAGTTTATGTATAAATTATTACCAATACTTCTTAAAGTATATAGAAAGATTAGAAGATCATGAAATTAATAGAGCTTGAAGAAAAGATATTTGATAATTATGCATCAAATCACGAGTATGCTTCTATTTATGAACTATCTGGTTGGGGTAAATTAAAAGAATCTACTGGTTGGAAATACTATTTACTTGGACTATATGATGGAAGTAATCTAAAGGGAGTAACCCTGCTTCTTTCTAAAAAAACATTACTAGGTAAAAATTTATTTTATTCACCTAGGGGATATCTAGTAGATGCAAATGATTATAATTTATTAAGTGAATTTCATAAGCATATAATAGATTTTGTTAAATCACATAAAGGATTTATGTTAAAAGTTGATCCTAATGTAATTTATAAGATTTATGATAAAGATGGAGTAGAAACATCATTTGTTGGTAAAGATGCATTTGATAACTATCTAAAATTAGGTTTTAAACACTTTGGTTTTAATAAAGATTTTGAAACTTTACAACCAAGATATTTATGCCGATTTAAATTAAGTGATACTTACGCTAATACCCTTAATTCATTTTCTAAATCAACAAGGAAGAATATTGAAAAAGCAGAAGAAATGGGTGTAAGAGTTAGAAAACTAGATGTATCAGAAACAAGTGTATTTACTGATGTACTTAAAAAAACAGCCCAAGAAAAAGATTTTGTTATAAGACCAACAAGTTATTATGAAAAAATGTATGAATATCTAAAAGATAAAATGTCTTTATATGTTACATACATTGATACAGAAATATTCTATAGCAATATATTAAATGAACAAAAAAATGTTGATAAAGAATATGAAGATTTAAAGGTATTAATGACGAAAATTAATGTTGGAGATAAATTAAAAAAACAAGAACAAGATTTAATAAACAAAAAAGAAAAATTATCTAAAGAATTAGAACTTGCTAAAAACTTAAAAGAAAAGGGTAAAGAAATAAATATAGGTGCATTAATGTCATTATTTACCGGTAATGAAGGAACTACATTTATGAGTGGTACTTTATCAGAATATAAAGAGTTTTATCCTAAATATGCTTACTACAATGAACATATTAAAGAATCTTTAGATAGAGGTTTAAAATATGTAAATTTCTATGGCATATCTGGTAATTTAGATAAGAAAAGTAAATACTATGGTATATATGAAATCAAAAAAGGATATAATCCCGAAATAACAGAGTTGTTAGGCGAATTTG
>JAEEGL010982999.1_pt1 | contig 17794 bp, 11 predicted proteins | sample 9134231 | NCBI WGS metagenome assembly JAEEGL01 (sample SAMN16246548, study PRJNA631951) | gut metagenome | biome: gut microbiome; feature: rumen; material: fiber-attached | host: Bos | place: Iran: Karaj | collected 2018-10 | reverse complement strand
TTTAGATCTTGCTTGCATTCTATCTTTAACACCTGCAGTATCTAATGTACCTCTGATGATGTGGTATCTAACACCTGGAAGGTCTTTTACCCTACCACCTCTAATAAGTACAACACTGTGCTCTTGTAAATTGTGTCCTACGCCAGGAATATAAGATGTAACTTCATATCCGTTTGAAAGTTTAACTCTGGCAACTTTTCTTAAAGCTGAGTTAGGTTTCTTAGGAGTTACAGTTTTAACTACCGTACATACACCTCTTTTTTGTGGTGATCTTTGGTTAGTTTGAACTTTTTTTCTAGAGTTATATCCCTTTTGTAAAGCAGGAGCTGTAGATTTTGTTGTTGATGTTTGTCTACCTTTTCTAACTAATTGATTCATTGTTGGCATTCTCTTTTCACCTCTTTTCTTTCTAAAAATAAATATACGCTAATATATAATCCGAAATTATACATTAGCGTATATATTTTAACATCTTTTCTATTCAAAGTCAATAAAAAAATCAAATATTTTCGCTTTTCCGTAGACTTTGAGCTACTTTTTATTATCTTTATTATTTGCCGATGTCAAGTGCCTTTAAAATTATTTTTCCTTCTTTTTGACTATCGGTTTCTAATCTTAATTTTAGCTGTGAATCTATAAACTTATATTCAAAAGTTCTATAGTCATCGGTTTGGCTTAAGTTCATGCATATAGCATAATCAGAGTTCTCAAACGGAATTGTTCTAAATACCATATACTTTATGCCTTGACCATCTTTAATTAATTCACCTTTATTTAGAATTTCTTCCACTTTAGTCCTCCCTTCCGTCAAATTCATCTTCAGTTGTCAAGTCTTCATCATTTTCATCTATTATAACTTCTGATGATGGAATTACTGGCTTTTCTACTGGTGTAGGGGTAATTATAACACCCGGATTAAAGTTACTGCTTGCTACGGGTATCTCATCATCTTTTTCTAATTCCCATGGTTTTGGATCATTTTTATGTTTTAAATAAATAATTCCAACTGTTCCAGCAGAAAGCGCAATAGAAGCTGCTAAAAATAGTGCCATTATTCTATCTAGATATTCTTTAATATTCTCTTTTGTTTCCTCACTAATTAAGCCTTTTTTTCTAGGTAAATCTCTTTGTTTTATTACTTCTCCATCTTCCCATTCTTTGAAATCATCATCAAAAGTTCTTTCTCTTGGTGCTTCATCAAAATCAAACCCCAAATCTCGAACATATATTGCTGCTCTTTTTTTAGATTCTTTAATAGCTGCCTCCAACTTTTCTGCAGAATATTTAGGAATGACTGTTTTTCCCTCTTCATTATTTATGGAATTCAAATATTCCAATAATGGTTCTGAAAACAAATTCTCTTTCTTTTCCATAGTATTAACTTCTTTCATCAAAACTTGATAGTTTATCATCTAATGTTTTCTTGTCACTTCTTTTTGGTTCATTATTATTTGCTTTATCTGTACCTGGTTCTTTAGATTTTGGCATTGTTGCTAACTTAGCTGTACCTTCTACCAAAGTAGCTCCACCCATTCCCACTACAGTTCTAGATAAAGCTTTTTTAACAGCTTTTAATGTTTCATCAGTAACAAGTCTTGTAGTATCTGGAGTTGCAGGTACTTCAACAGGAACATATCTTCTTACTTTTTTAGTTATATCAACCATACCTAAAACATCTCTCATTTCAGTAATTTCTTCAAGAGTTGGCATAGCTTGTCCTGTCATTGTGTTAACCCATCCTCCATATTTTCCACCATCTGTTGCTACAAGTTGAACATATGATTTAGCTCTTCCACTTGCCACCATTTCTTTTAAGATATCACCTGTGATTCCTTGTTTTCCTGAAGCGGTCATTGCCTCTGCAGCAAGTTCAAATAAGTCGGCGTCCGGTCTAAATGCACCTGTTATAGGATCTATATATTTATCTATTTGAGTTTGGCTCAAGCCATAATCTCTAACAAGTTTTCCTAAGTAATCATATTGTCCACCATTTTGATGATTTGCTAGAGCAAATCTTAATGTACCATCTGTACTTTCAATATGAAATCCGGCAGAAAAATCAAATCCTGATAGTTCTTTATCAACAATACCTTGTCTTTCTCCACCCCATACAGAATAGAATAATTCTCCATTTTTTCCATCATAAGCACTAGAGAATTGTCTAGGTGTACTAGGCATGCTAGAAGTATCATATTTATGTCCTATAACAACTGGTTCTTGTCCAATAACTCCTTCTTCTTGTCCTACTACAACATCTTCATAATGATCAAATTTTTTATAACTATATCCTGGTCTTCCTTTAACAGTTGTTTCTACAACATCTTTTATTTTAGAAACGCCATATCTTGCTCCTGCACCTACAGCTATAGCTGTCAATGTATAAGGAATATAGTTTGTTGCTGTTTTTCTACCAATAATTGCTTTCTCACGAGTATTTCTACCTATTGAATCTGTATTTGCAACACCGCCCATTGGCGCACTAAAATCTATTTTGTCTGCTGCTAAATCTCCATGAAGTGCACCTAGTGCTCTAACTACTCTTGTTTTTCCATCAATATGTCTTAAATCTCTTGGCATTCCAGTATCTGAATATCTTAAATCTTCAGCCTTTTGTCCAGCAAGTTCTAATGCAGCTCCTTGAATTACTCTTCTTTCAAAAAATTCCTCATCTGCTCTTTCTGGATCTGCTATTAAATCATTATATGCATAATCTCTTGAAGCAATTTCCCTAATTGCATCTATTCTTGAATATAGGTTTCTTCCTGCTTTAATACGTTTAGCTCCTTCAGTTACTACAGCTCCATTTACATATCTAGCCTTTACTGATGGAAGCACTTCTCTTGTCAAGAAATCTTCTGTAAAAGCTTTTTCTGTATTTTTAGCTCTTTTTGGATTAAACAAATCATCATTAGTTGCTTTTATCCAAGCTCTTGCGCCTTTAAAAATGCCACCCATTTGAGCTTTATAGTATTCTCTTCTTTTCATTTTTCTTGAATAGTCTAAACCATCATATGGGCTTGAATCTTCATCGGAATATTTTTCGATATATCTTTTCTTCTGAGCTTCTTTACCAACTATTGGCGCATGTCTATATATTAATTTAGTAGGAAGTATAATTGGTGATGATACAAGAAGTAAACCATCGATTGCAGTTGCAAGTACTTTTCCTCCAGCACCGTTTACCTTACCAGGATTCATTAATCCTAATAAACTCCCTGCATTATAAAATACTGCACCGACTTTTCCTAATCCTTTTTGTTCTTTTATTAATTTTCTTCCATTTCTATATTGTACTAATGTACCAGCATCTCCTATAGCTTTTGCCATAAACTCATGTGTATTTGATGCTAAATGGTTTGTTTTTACATATACAGCATCTTCTTCTAGTTCTTGCTGCATTAATTTTATCGCTTTTTTTCTTTCTTCATCTGGTAAAGATGTATCACTATATGTTTTATATGATGGAAGTTGAGTATAAACAAATCTATCACCAGCTTTGCTTTTAGTAACTCTTTCTAATCTTGTACTATATTCTTCCAATTGTAAAAGTTTAAGAGCTTCTTCAACAGTTGTTCCAGTTGGTAACGAATCTCTAAATTTATCCATATCAACAGTTTGATAGAATCCTTTTCTAATATTTCCATCACCGTCTTTTAATTCTTCACCATTAATCTCTCTTAGTTCAAATTCTTTAGTAACAACAGCACTTTTTAAAGCTTTTAAGAACAATTTATATTTTTCAGCTTTTTCAGGATTTCCATATAATTTATCGTATGCATCTTCACGATAATAATCTTCATCATCTTTTATTTGTTTTAACGCTTCAGGTGTTAATCCTGCTTCAATTCTTGCTTTATCTGTTGGATCAGAATCTATTATTTTTGCTTCTTCTTTAACCTCTTCGATGCTCTTTGTAAATATCTCTATACGATTATCTTGAAGTTTTTCTTGTTCACTTAATCTTTTATCTATTTCATCTAAAGACATAATAACTGTATCAATTGCTTTTCTTCCTTCTTCAGTATTTGGATCAAGCTTTGATAGATCAAGTTTTTTAAAAAACTCCATATCCCCATGACTTGCTTTAGCGTTAATAATATTTTGAGCAAGCTTTTTATAATTATCTAAATATTGGGCTTCATGATCTAATTTAAGTTTTGACACTTCGCTAAGTGCAGCTATTCTATCTGCACTATTTTCACTAATTATTCCTTTGATTTTGCTTGTATCAATACCATAAGCTTTAAAATCTTCTAGTGCACGAGAAAGAACTGTCATTCCTTCTTTTATTGCATCTTCATGTGCTTTAATGTGATCACTATATGTTTCCATAGTTGCTTTTCCATCAGCAATTTCTTGTTTCATCTTATTTATCTGATCTTGAAGCGCATTAATCTCGTTTACTTTATCTAATATTACAACACTTTTTCCTATTACGAACTTATTTAATTTAATATAATAATAAAGATTTGGTGACTTTCCAACAATCTCTTCTCTTACATCTTTATGGTCTTGTCTTGCTTTAGCTATTCTTGTTTTTTCGTTTTTGGCATCTTCTATTCCAGCTTCATAGCTTTCTATCAAATCTTCTACACTTGGATCAAGTTCCATAGCTTTTCTACGAACTTCACTTACATGCATTAGTTGATTTAGCACTGTAGCTAACGTTCCATGAGTATCAAGATATAAGTCAGTTTTATCAACTGGTGGATGAATTCTAGTTAAACTTTCATTCATCTTAACCATAGCCTCTTGAAACTCATGATCAAAGTCCGGATTGTTATCTAGTTCAATTCCACCTGAAGTTTGATAAAGCTTTAATAAATCTAATACCACTTGTTTAGCTTTAGCATAATCGCCATCAATAAGAGTTTGATCGAATTCAGCAATTATTCTATCCATATTACTTTTTAATTCACTATAAGTAAGTGCCATGATTTAAATCCTTTCATTTAAAAATGGCGAAATCTAACTGAATTTCCTAGATTCCGCCATATTATATTTAGTCTAAATTAGATATAATTAATGCTTTTAATTTATTTGTTAGTTCAATAAAATCTAGTATTTGCTCATTTGTTGCAGATTGTATTGCACCATCCTCGATTAATTTATTAACTAATTCTAAACTTTCTAGTAATTTTTCAACATCATTCATATGATATTCCTCCATTTATTTTTTCTTTAGAATAACTTTACTCTCTTTCATCTGTATGTGTTGGTGTATTTGAATTTCTAACAACTGGGTCTGCCATATTACCTGTTGTTTTATCAACTATTTTAGATAAAGTCTCTTGTTTTGAAACATCTTTAATTTCTTCTTCTTTTACTCTAATTCCTTTTTTCTTCAATAGTGCCATTAATTTAGCATCACCTAGTACTTCAAAAGCATATGCTACTGCTGTACTTTCCATTGCAGCTGTATCTAATGCATCTATTAATTCTTCATTTACATCTTCATGTTTTTTAGCTACTTCAAATGCACCATCTTGCATTCTTGAATGAACTGCTGCTGATTTCTTTTCACTATCATATACTCTTTGTAAAGTATTAACTATTGGTCCGTTATTTATAAATTCTTCAATCATTGGTTTTGTTTTAGCTTCAATATGTCCTGCTTTTGCTTCACTTAACAAGTCTGTTTTTCTAGTAGTTATTTCCGGTGTTTTAACTTCTTTTCTTATATCAGGATCAGAAGAGTTTAATCTAAATAATGCTCTAAAGAATCTTCTTACAGGTCCGCCTCTACCTAATCTTTTTAATACTTCTCTTCTTTCATTAAATGATAATTGTTCAATAGCTGCTGTTGTCATGTTTTTAATTTCTGTGCTATTTTCTATTTCAGCTTTCTTTGCAGCTTCATCGAAGTCTGTTAATAGTGCAGCTTCGTCTTTAGCTTTTAGCTTTGGAGCCTCTAATGGTCTATTTGGAGTTGTTCCATCAGCTTTAAATTTTTCAGTTGTTGTGTTTCCATCATCATCTAAGTATAATAGATTTCCTGATGCATCTTTTGCTTGTTCCATAACTGGTACTATGTTTCCATCAGCATCTGTTTGTACTACTTGTTCTAATTTGTCACCAAGTTCTATATATCTTGTTGCTTTTTCTTTATATGTTTGTGCAGAAGCTTCTCTAGCTACCACTAAAATTTCTTCTGTCTTTTTAGCTTTTTGTAAAGTTTGAATTTTCTTAGTTAAATTTGCTAGACAATCATCAACAACTTTTTGATCAAGAGGTGTAGCAGATAATTTTCCAACTGTAGCTGCATCTAATCCTAAGTCGTCTTTTTTAGCTACCATTTCTGTAGCCATCTTCTTGTATCTTTCTTCGATTCTAGCATCCATTGATTTTATTGTTCCGTCACCATTTAGAGCTTTTTCAGCTGCTTTTTTAGCATCATCAAATGATTTTGTTGGTGTATCTGCAACAGCAGCTTCAACATCAGATAAATCAACATCTGGTATTGAATAAGATTTAACTTTACCTACATTTGTTTTTATAGCTAGTTTTAATTCAGCTATCTCTCTATTTGCCACTTCAATATGGTCTTTATACATCCCTTCTGTTACGCTATTTGTAGGATCTGCAATTTCAGCATTCATCTTATCAACTTGCTCTTTAAGCATTTTAATCCTATCTAATTTATTTGGAATTTCTTCTAAAATTATTTTAGCTTGAGCATATCCAGCAACCTCTGTTTTGAAATCTTTTTTACCAGTTGTAGTATCATTTTTTCCTACTAATGCAGATCTTGTTTTTGCTAATTTTTCTATTTCTTTTTTATAGTCTTGAATTTTTTCTTCTGATTGTTTATTTGATTCTTGAATTCTTTTTTCAAATGTCTCAGGTGTAAGACCTCTTTGAACTAATACATCCATCATTTCATGTTGTTTGAATAATCCAGATAATGTTGAATCAACTTCTGCAAACATTTTAAGGTATTCAGCTCTTTTAGCATCATCCATTAAAATAGGTGTATCTGGATGTTTTGCTTTTTCAATTGGCTCTCTAATTTTCTTTACCAAATCATCAAAGTTAGCTCTTTCACTTCCTATAATAATTTCTCTTTTTCCTTCTGCAGTAACTTTAACTTCTAAGCCTGAAACTAAACCTGCAAATTCTCTTGCAAAATCCTCTACAGTTTTGTAATCTCCATTAGAAACTGCTTTTTTCAATTCATCAATTAAACGATCTAAGTTTCCACTTGATAAATCTTCTTTTCTAATTCCTTTTAACCCCATTTTCATTTTGCGATTATTTAATAATCGCTCCTCCTTTTTATATTAATTTTTTTTATGAACTATATTATAACTCTGCTGCTGTTTTTAATAATGCTTTTATCTCATCTACTTGCTTTAAGTATTCTATTAATTCTTCTTTCGTTGCTTTTTCGATATTTTCTTTTGTCATACTCTTATTAATTTCTTCTAGCTTTGCAACAATATCCAGGCTTGTTTCTTCTTTCACAACACCACCTCCTTGAAACAAAGTAAAAAAATCATTTATTTTTTGCTATACTATAGTTAATTATACCAGATTTTAAGTGTTTTTTCAATAGTTTCCATAAAATTTACATAATTTTTTTACATTTTTATATTATCATGTTTTTCAATGTATTTATTGATAAGTTTGCAAACATTTGATATTTTTCTTTTTTATCTCTAGTTTTAGCTATTTGAGTTTCTTCTAATATTCCAAAATTGGCATTCATTGGTTGAAAATTATCGTTAGGAGTAGATATATATTTTGCAAGTGCACCAATAATTGTTGTATTAGGAAAAGCAATCTTTTCTTTCCCATCTACCAGTCTAGCAGCATTAATTGCTGCAACCAATCCTGATGCAATTGACTCTACATATCCTTCCACTCCTGTTATCTGTCCTGCAAAGAAAATGTTTCTATTACTTTTTAAATTATATGTTTCATCTAATAATGTAGTAGAATTAATGAATGTATTTCTATGCATTACTCCATATTTTACAAAATTTGCATTCTCAAGTCCTGGTATTAAAGAAAAAACTCTCTTTTGTTCACCGAATTTTAGGTTTGTTTGAAATCCAACCATATTATAAAGTGATGCATCATAATTATCTTGTCTTAATTGAACAACAGCATAAGGTCTTTTACCATACCTTGGATCATCAAATCCCATTGGTTTTAATGGCCCATATCTTAAAGTATCTTTGCCCCTTTTTGCCATTACTTCTATTGGCATGCAGCCTTCAAATATTTCTTTCTTTTCAAATTCATGTAATTCTACTATTTCTGCATTAATAAGTTCATTATAAAAATTATTATACTCTTCTTCATTCATTGGAAGATTAATATAGCTTGCTTCGCTGGTTTTTAATCTATCTTTCCACTCTTCTAAAGTTTCATCTTTCTTCTTTTCTTCATCATATCTATTTCCATAAAAAGCAATATTAAAATCAATATTCTCTTTCTCGATAATTGGAGCAGCAGCATCATAAAAAAATAACTTGTCTCCCCCAGTCAATTTGGAAATACTCTCTGATAGTTTTTCAGATGTTAATGGTCCAGTTGCAATTATTACTATCTCATTAGATGGTATCTCTGTAATCTCTTTTCTTACAACATTTATATATTCATTATTTTCAATAAGCTCTGTTATTTTCTTTGAAAAGATATCTCTGTCAACAGCTAATGCTTGACCGGCCGGAACCGAAGTTTCATCAGCTGTCTTTATTAGAAAGCTTCCAAGCATTCTTAACTCTTCTTTTAAAAGCCCACAAGCATTTGTAATCTTGTTAGATTTAAATGAATTGCTACAAACAATTTCTGCTAAGTCTTTATTTGAATGTGCTTTAGAAAACTTTTCTGGTTTCATTTCATAAAGATCTACATATATGTTTCTTTTTGCAAGTTGAAGAGCTGCTTCACTTCCTGCTAGCCCTCCTCCTATTACAATTACTTTTTTCATTTTACTTCCTTTTGATACTATTCTAGCTAATTATATCATTCTAATTGAATTATATATTTCTAACCACTAAAAAGCAATTACATTTTTTTTACAAAAAAAGCACTATTTCTTTACAAAATAGTGCTTTTAAAAGGTTCCTATCTATCATCCATATCAGCTTCTCTTTCATCAATAGATTCATTCTTCTTGTCAGTATTCTCTTCCTTGGTTTCTCCGCCTTCTTTAGGTTTGACTTCTACTTTTCCACCTACGTTTATCTCACTTTCTCCAACAGATTCTGTAAGTTCTGTTATATTAATTACTCCTGCATCTCCGGTATTTCCAACTGTAGCTGCTGAAGTGCCACCAGTAGAATCAGCTTCTTCACTTTCCCTGTATAGTGCGTCTGGACTGAACGATTTTGATGCGCCCAATAGAACTACTAATTCTTGAAGCCCAACACTATCTTCAAGTTTTTTAACTTCATTGTCATTTATGACTCCTGCTTCCTTATCAGCTAGAACTTGCCTTAAGGCACCTATAAATCTTTGTGGATCAATTCCATTTTCTTTTACTCTAGAAACTAATTGTTCTTGTACATTTTTAACTATTTCACCATATGACTCAGGGTCTTCTCTTTTTGTCTTTCTCATTTTTTCAGCAAGTTCTTGAGCTTCTAAAAATTGACGTTCCAATTCTTTTTGTATATCACCACTAATTCCTTTAATATTTTCATTGCCAGAATCATTTAACGAATCAAAAATATCATTTACCATCGTTAATTCATCAGAAGGATTCTCTGGTTCATCAACTGAAACTGCTTCTTTAGGATTTTCTGTTATTTTTATAGAAACTTCTTCTAAATCTAATGAAGGTTTTGAAAATCTAGCTATTCTTCCTAAGTGGTTTCCGGTTATATATTTTGCTTTTGATTCCAAAGTCTTTTTTGCACGTTCTCTTGCTCCTTTAAGCTTTGGCGGAGGGTTTTCGCTGCGAGCACGAAGTCTTTCTATAGCCTTCTTGTTAACCAGTACTCTTTCAACTCCATCCTCTCCTGTTCTCAAAAGGCCTATAATTTCTTCAGCTGTGGTATTGTCTGGTTCGAAATCTTTTGTTGAAAATGTTGCCTTTTCAACTCTTTTTATATCTTCTTTTGGTGAAGGTCTTATTCCTTTAAGTTCCCTAGGATTATATTTACGCTTACCAGTTGCTTTTTTCCTATCTTTTTCTTGGTAACGTTTATTTCTTTCCTCTTCTTTCTTTGATAAAGCTATTACTCCAAGTAGCTCATCTCCTGGCTCTGCGTCTTCTCTTTCAACTCTCTCTCGGAAGAAATCAAATGCTACACCAAGTGATTTATCATACTTAAAGCCAAGTCTATCTCTTTGAAAACGTTTTAATTCCTCTAAGTCACTAACAGGATCTCCCATTCCTTCTGTTGTAACTAATTCATTATATTTTTCTAAAAGCATTTTTTCATCTACAACAAGTTCTCCATCAACATGGCTTACTGCCTCTGGAAACATCTTTTCCATAAGGTAAGCACTTGAATTATAAATGCCAGTTTTATTATCTAGTCCTAAAGCCACCAACTCTAAAGCTTGTTTCTTCTCAAGTGGTGTTTCAGGAGGAGTATCTGATTCAAGTATTTTATTTGTGTCAGATAAAACAGATGCATTGAAGAAAGCCATATATAATTTCATAGCTTCTGGTGTTAATGATCCATTTTCATTAAGAAATTCTCTTAAACTAGGATCTTTCTTTAGAAGTTTTTCATTTTGCACTCTATCTCCTACTACAACATTACTAATAAAAGAAAGATTTTTTGCTTCTCTATAATTAGCTGGATGTTCCATTTCAATAATGTAAAGTCTCTTTGATTTTGTGTTCTGTATAACCGCTTCAGCATATCTTTTTCTTAGTTCAAAATCATCTTCTACCCCAGCAGTATCGACATCCTGCCATGTTCCCATTTCAATTTGAGTTAAACCTTTATTTAAAAATCTTTCAAATTCATAAGTAATTTCTTTCAAACCTTGATCAGCAAGTTCTGTAATTGTAACCGGTTCATCATCTATTTCTGTGCTATAAAAATCATAAAACACTTCTTCATTAATAGATCCATTTTCCCAGTCAATAATATCTTCTCTTCCAGATAGTTTTGCTAATGCATTTAAGTAATCAGCTCTAGCTACTGAATCAAAATGATCCTTATCTGTTGCTTTTCTCAATCCAAAAAGTAATCTCTTGATTGTCTTGCTTTTATCTTGTTTTGATAGTCTTTCTGGTTCTAATGCATCATCACGTGCTTTTTGAATTTTATATGCGTGAGAACATCTTTGTTTTTCTTCAAAAGCTTCTATTTCTTCTCTTGTAAAGTAAGAGTCTGTTTCTTCATTATACTCTCTTCCTTTAAAATAATCCGGATATGCTTGAACAAAAGCTTCTAGTCTTTTTCTATCGTATGAACTATTATTAGCATTTCTTTCTAAATTTACTGCAGCAAAGAATATAAGTTCTTCACTTGTAGCAATACCAGCTTTATTTGCCATTTCAGCAGTTATATGTTTTTGCCTTTCAAAAACATCAGCTAGTATACCTTCTTTTCTTCCATTTACTAGTTCATCAATTTTAGCTTGTTTTTCGGCTTCTGGAAGAGCTAAAACAGATGGATCTTGGGCAAACTGTTCTCTATAATATTCTACTATTTCAATCATACCCAATCTTCCTTTATCGTTTAAAGATATACCATATTTGTTTGATTCTAAGCAGAATTCTAGCTCTTCAAGAAGCTCTGCATTTCTTGGATCTTCAAAAAAAGTAATAATTTCATTTCTTTCTTCCATAGTACCAATTACTTCTACCAAAGCTTTGTCTATTTCTTTATCTGCTATAGCAATATTGATTTCCGGGTACCAATCATCTGAATATTCTTTTCCAAAATCTATATCTTGATTTTTTCTATAAAAAGCATTAGCTATAATTTCTTCAAAATCAATATCCTTCATAGAAAAAGGTTTTACGCCAAAAACTTTTCTATTAACTATTTCGTTTTCTTTGTTTGCAACAGATTCATTGGTTCTACTAAAATAAGTTGCTGAAATTGCATCAATATTTATTTCTTCTCCTGGATGTTGCATATTAAATGCAGCAGTTTGCTCTCTAGTTGCTTCTTCGTTTATTCTACCTTCTTTGGTTAAAACCAATCCATTAAAGTCATCTGAAATATCTTGTATCAATTCATCAGTAAATGTTCTAACGATTTCTACAATAGCCTCTACATCTTTAGTCATTATCATCATGTCTTTTCTAGGCTCACCAAGTCCTCTTGCTACAAAGACTGATTTTAATCTACTCATCAATGTACTTTCAACTTTAATATTTGGAAAAAATTCACAAGATTTCTTTAAGTTTCTAAAACTTTCAACTGAATTAATTATCTCTCCTAATGACTGTACTTCTCCCTCTTTACCTACAGTTTGTTCTGAAACTTTGTCTTGGTATGAACGATTTTCATCTTGGATTCCGTCTTTATTTAGTTCATCTCCTGCATCAACAGCCATTTTCCATCTCCTAATAATCCTAGTTATCCTATTATGCTAATTAAATTATAGTATTTAGACATGTCAATTACAATTACATTAGGTTTACAAAAAAAGCACTATTTGATTACAAATAGTGCTTTTGCTTTATTATTTTGTTTTACTTTTCTTAGCCGTCTTCTTTTTAGTTGTTTTTTTGGCTTTTGTCTTAGCTCCACCTCTTTTTTTAGCTATCTTTGGAGCATCATCTGATTTTACATACTTCTCACCTATTTTTGGTTTGTTCCAAGATATGTAATCACAGCTTTCGCCATCATTTTTATTGTTCTCACATATATAATATGTTTTCTTTGTTTTTGTTCTTCTTATTTGAACTTTACCACCACAATTTGGACATGGCACGTCAATAGTTTCGATAAGTGGTTTTACGTTCTTACATTCAGGATATCCAGGGCATGCTAAGAACTTTCCATATTTTCCTATTCTTATGATCATGTGTCTACCACATTTTTCACAAACTTCTTCTGATTCTTCATATGTTAGTGTAACATGCTCTAATTCTTTTTCAACTTTTTCTAAAACAGGAGAAAAGTCTTTATAGAATTCTCTTATTATCTTTTTCCACTCTTCTTCACCTTCAGCTATTTTATCGAATTCAACTTCGATATTTGCTGTAAATTCTTCGTTCATAATATCAGGGAAATGTTCAACAAGTAAATTGTTAACAATCTTTCCAAGATCTGTTGGAATTAATTGTTTTTGAACTCTGTCAATATATCCCTTATCTAGAATTGTTGTTATTATTGGTGAATATGTACTTGGTCTTCCTATACCTTTTTCTTCTAATGTCTTAACTAAAGAAGCTTCAGTATATCTTGGAGGTGGTTCTGTAAAGCTTTGTTTAGAATCTATTCTAATCTTGTTTACTTCTTCACCTTGAGAAAGTTCTGGAAGTTTTGCAGTTTCTTCTGTTTCTTCATTTTCTATATATAAAGTCATATAACCTTTGAATCTTAATGTTTGACCTGTTGCTTTAAAAATATATGAATTTCCATCGATATCAGCATTTACTGTATCATATATAGCAGATGCCATTTGACTTGCCATAAATCTATTATAAATTAATTTATATAATTTATATTGATCTGGTGTTAAGCTATCTTTAATATCATCTGGTCTTAAGTCAATGTGTGCTGGTCTTATTGCTTCATGAGCATCTTGTGAATTAGATTTTGTTTTATAATATCTATTCTCATAATACTCTTCTCCAAATGTTCCAACTATATATTCTTTTGCAGCTGATCTTGCTTCTTCTGAGATTCTTGTAGAATCTGTTCTCATATAAGTAATTAAACCTGTTGATCCATGTTTTGGAAGTTTAACTCCTTCATATAATCCTTGAGCAACAGACATTGTTTTCTTGATTTGGAAATTTAATTTTCTTGAAGCATCTTGTTGAAGTGTACTTGTTGTAAATGGAGGAGCTGGATTTCTCTTCTTTTCTCCCTTCTTTACATCGGTTACTATATATTTTGCTTTATCTAATGCACCTAATACTTTATCAACGTCTTCTTTAGAATGAAGTTCTATTTTTTCTCCATTTTTTCCATAGAATTTTGCTTCGAATTCTGTTTTAGTTTTCTTATCACTTGCTACTAAAGTTATGTTCCAGTATTCTTCTGGAATAAATGCATCAATTTCATTTTCTCTATCAACTATTAACTTTACTGCAACTGATTGAACTCTACCTGCAGATAATCCACTTTTTACTTTTTTCCATAAAAGTGGGCTAATCTTATATCCAACTATTCTATCTAATACTCTTCTTGCTTGTTGTGCATCAGTTAAATTTAAATCAATTTTTCTTGGTGCCTTTATTCCATTTTGAACTGCATTTTTCGTAATTTCGTTAAATGAAACTCTACACTCGCTGTTTGGATCAATTCCAAGCAGATATGCTAAATGCCATGCAATTGCCTCTCCCTCACGGTCAGGGTCAGTTGCTAAGAATACTTGTTTTGCATTTTTAGCATCTTTTTTTAGTGAGTTAATAAGAGCTGCTTTTCCACGAATATTAATATACTCTGGTTCAAAATCATGTGCAATATCAACCCCAAGTTTTGATTTTGGTAAATCTCTAATATGTCCCATTGAAGCTACAACTTTGCTTTTGTTTCCTAAGTATTTTTTTATTGTTGAAGCTTTTGCTGGTGACTCAACGATTACTAACTTATCGATCATCTTTTTCTCCTATAACAATTTCTAACATTACCTATTGTAAACCAAAAATATTTTCAAATCAAGATTTGAAAATATTTTTATAATAAATTATTTAATTATTTTTTTGATTTCATCGTAGATTTTCTCTTCTACATTCTTTATTTCAATAGTGTTTGCAAATCTTCCCATTTCTCTTAATTCTTCTTCATCAAAAATAATATCTTCAATTTGCTCTGATAATACTTTACCATTTAAATCTTTATTTAAAATAACATATGCTGCTCCAATTCTTTGAAGCACTCTTGCGTTATCTTCTTGACGATTTGCAGATTTTGAAGGAAGTGGAATAAAAATTGCTGGTTTTGATGTAATTGATATTTCTGTAATTGTCATTGCGCCACTTCTGCAAACTACTAAATCTGCTATATTTAATAATTCTTCCATATTATAAATATATGGGACTATTTTAATTGTTTCTAATCTATTTATAGAGATGTTCTTTGTTTCAAATTGCTCTTTTACTACATCATATTGTTTTGGTCCTGTTGCCCAAATAATTTGATATTTATCGTTTTTATAATTTTCTACTATATCTACCATTGCATCATTGATAGCTTGAGCACCTTGACTTCCTCCAAAAATTAATACTATTGGAAGTTCATTTCTTATTCCTAGTTTTTCTAAAATTAATTTTTTCTCTTCGCTAGTATAGTTTTTCTTTGTTATCTTTGTTGGTGTTCCACTTGCTACAATGTTTTTAGCTTCTTTAAGTTTTGATTTTGTATCTTCAAAACCTACTAATACTAAATCTGCATTTTTAGCAAACATTTTAAGAGCTTTTCCTGGATAAGCATTTGATTCATGAAGTACGATTGGTACTTTCTTTGCAAGTGCAGCTCTCATAACTGGAACGCAAATATATCCTCCTGTTCCAATTACAACATCTGGTTTAAACTCATCAATTATCTTTTCTGCCTCATCTTTACTTTTAAATGTTTGCCAAATTTGCTTTATATTATTAATTGAAAGTTCTTTTTTAAAACCATATGCTTCAATAGTCTTAAGGCCATATCCTGCTCTTGGAACCAAATCATTTTCTATTCCCCTATTTGTTCCAATAAAAATAATCTCTGAGTCTGGTTCTTTTTCTTTTATTTTATTAGCTATAGCAATTCCAGGATTAATATGTCCTCCTGTTCCTGCAGCAGCAACAATAACTCTCATTAAATTCTCCTTATTCCTCAGTTTTTCTTTGTCTTGCAACGCTTAATAATACTCCAACAGCTGCAAGATCAACAAATATAGCAGTACCTCCATAACTAAAGAATGGAAGTGGCATACCTGTGACTGGAATAGTATTTGTTACAACAGCAATATTGATTAAAGCCTGAAGTCCAAGCATTGCAACTATTCCAATTGCTATTAAACTACCAAATTCGTCATCAGCTTTAGAAGCAATATATATTCCTCTCCAAATTAAAGCTATGAATAATCCTATAACTATTATACATCCAACAAATCCTAATTCTTCTGCAAGTATAGCAAATATAAAATCATTATGAGCTTCTGGAAGATATGTATATTTTTGTCTACTATTTCCAATTCCTTTTCCTAATAAACCGCCTGAACCAATAGCATAAAGACTATTTACTATTTGCCATCCACTTGCCGTTTTATCTTTAAAAGGATCTTTCCATGTTTGAATTCTTGATCCTCTAAAGCTATCTCCATCTCCTGTAAGACCTAATTTGGTTCCAAATTTCTTATATAGAACTGGTGATAAAAACGCAGCAAATATTAAAAGATGCGTAATTCTAATTCCAGCAACAACCATCTGAATTAAAGCTATTGCAGAAATAATAATTGTAGCACTTAAGTGGTTTTGAAGTATAAATATTATAAGCACTGGCGGTGCTAAAAAGATTGTAGCATTAAGCGCGCCTTTTATAATATGTTTTATATTTCCTTTTTCTTTTATATCCACTAAATGTGCTGCAAAAAAAAGTATAAGTGTAAGCTTTGCTACTTCTGATGGTTGAAAGTTAAATCCAAAAAGATTAATCCATCTTTTTGCACCACCAGAACCCATACCCATTATTTCTACTAATAATAGTAATATGATTGTAAATACATATATAACGTATTTAAATTTTCTATAGTATTTATAATTAATAAAAGAAAGAACGAACATAAGAACTAAGCCTGCTCCAGCAGCTAAAAGCTGTCTCTTGAAATAACTATAGCTATTTCCAGATTCAGATATAGATGTTGGCGCACTTGCAGATAGTAGCATTATTAATCCTAAACATAGTAGTATTAATGTTACCACCACAATAAAATAGTCTACGTTTCCTCTTACAATTGGAAAACGTGTACTATTTTGATTCTTATTTTCCTTTCCTTTCTTTCTACTCTTCTGTGCCATTTAAGATTCCTTTCATTATATAATAACACTAACTATACTTAAAGCCGCTCCAATTAGTGTTACTAGCGAGAAAATTGCAACCACTTTATTTTCTCTCCATCCAGATAATTCTAAATGGTGGTGAAGTGGTGCCATTTTTAGTAATCTTTTACCTTTATTTTTGTATGTATAAATAAGTTGTAATATATCAGATAATGCTTCAACAACTGGTATGATTGCAAGAAGCACAATTAGAAGTGGATTTTTAAGTGCAATCATTATTGTAGAAATTGCACCGCCAAGTAAAAGTGATCCCGTATCTCCCATCATAACTTTTGCTTTATAAAAATTATAAATTAAAAATCCAAATGTTGCTCCAGCAAATACTACTGATAAATATGATAAAGCTTCTCCATTTAATTTATAGCTTATAAATGCCATTGCTAAAAAGATTATTGTTGATACGCTTCCAGCTAGACCATCTACCCCATCTGTAAGATTCACAGCATTAGTTGTTGCAAGCATTACAAATACTGTAAATAATATATAAATCCATGTTGGAAGTGTAAGACTTATATCTAAAAATGGAATCATAATATCTGTTCCAATGCCTAAGTAATGAAGTAGATAATAAGTAAATCCTCCAGCAATAACAAATAATCCTATCATTTTAAGTGTTGGACTTAATCCTTTGGTATTTTTTAGTACTAT
>JAEEGL017420161.1_pt1 | contig 17795 bp, 15 predicted proteins | sample 9134231 | NCBI WGS metagenome assembly JAEEGL01 (sample SAMN16246548, study PRJNA631951) | gut metagenome | biome: gut microbiome; feature: rumen; material: fiber-attached | host: Bos | place: Iran: Karaj | collected 2018-10 | reverse complement strand
CAGTACGAGAGTATAGTTTTCCCACTTGGCTGCCCTTATCAATTGCAGGAGGGATACGATTACTCTTTTTACTTTTCTTAAATTGATTATAACTGTCTTTGTATCGTTTCAATGTGATAAAATAAGTGTTTTTATCGATTATTCCAAGTTCTAGTAGTCTAAAAATAACAACTTCTTTACTAACACAGAAATCCTTTGAAATTTTTAACACTAAATCATCATTTAATCCTGATTCTTGAATCTGTTTTACTCTTGCATTGACGAGTAAATCCTTTTCGGGCACTAACGCCAACCCTGCAATATGATTACATAATAACTCTATAGAATTAGCAGAATTTACACCTAAAGAAGTATCATTACATATACCTGAATTGCCAAAGAATATATGCGAAAGCTCATGAATCAGAGTAAATAATCTCGCGCTATACTCATCTTTTCTGTTCAAAACAATAATTGGGAAGTATTCATAACCTATAGATAAACCCCTCATTTCTTCAGTTTCAATACTAGCTGCTTGAAAAACCAAATAATCTATGCTTTCCAATCTTTCAATGCAATGCGATAACAGCTTTTCAGGCCTTCGATATTTGACCTGTTTATCACTTGTAATATCTAAAAGATTTCTGATAGCATCAGCAATAATCTGAGGCTCATCGGATGTTTTATATCGAATCGATTGCCTTGTTACTACTCTATTTTCCATCTGATATATATCAAGCATAGAATCTCTTCGATCTTCTATATCACGCAGGAGCCAAGTTAATTCCCTTGAAAAAACAAATTGCTTCCCTTTATTTCCAATAGTTCTATAGTCGATTTTATCAAGCCTCTTGACTTTTTTAGGGGCAGATGGGAGATAGAAATTAACAAATGGAACCCTATAATACTTCGCCAATTCTTTTGCCTGTCTTAATGTAGGATAAGAGATACCTTCCTCCCAATCACGAATCTTATCAGCTTTTACATTTATTCTTGTCGCAGCCTCCTCACAAGTAATACCATCAAGATTCCTTGCCCATTTTAATAATTCAGGTGTTATGATAGCTTGAATAGTTTTACTCATAACTTTGCACATCCTCTTTCAGATTGTTTTTCACTTATTCCAAACATCTTTTTTCTCTAAATCTATACCCTTCCGGATTCTTCTTCTGCCAGTTCCAACTATCCCGGCACATTTCCGCGAGGCCGAGTTCGGCTTTCCAGCCGAGTTCAACGAGGGCTTTAGCGGGAGAAGAATAACTGGCCGCTATGTCTCCGGGGCGGCGTGGGTCTATAATATAGGGAATCTTCACACCGTTTACTTCTTCGAATGTCCTTACAACATCAAGAACGCTGTATCCCTGACCTGTGCCAAGGTTATAAACCTCGACACCGCAGTTCCGCTCGATAGCCTTCAGTGCTGCAAGATGGCCTTTTGCAAGATCGACCACATGGATATAGTCTCTTATTCCTGTGCCATCAGGAGTATCATAATCATTTCCGTAAACATGCAGCTTATCCCGTTTGCCGACTGCAACTTGGGTTATATACGGCATCAAGTTATTGGGAATACCATTAGGATCTTCACCAATCAATCCAGATGGATGTGCACCAATTGGATTGAAATATCTCAATAAAACCACATTCCATTCAGGATCCGATGTATGCATATCCATAAGAATCTGCTCAATCATCCATTTGGTCCATCCATATGGATTTGTGCAAACGCCTTTAGCGCTTGATTCCGTAATCGGAACAGTTTCAGGATTACCATAAACCGTTGCAGATGATGAAAAGATGATATTCTTACATCCATGGTTGCGCATAACATCAATCAATGTAAGCGTTCCATTGATGTTGTTATCATAGTATTCCCAAGGCTTATCTACTGATTCTCCAACAGCCTTAAGCCCCGCAAAATGAATGCAACAATCAAAATTGTGCTTTGAAAAAATCTCTTCCAAAGCCCCTCTATCTCGTATATCAGCATTGACAAAGGGGACAAAAGATCCAGTAATTTGAGCAACTCTATTAAGCGCTTCCTGACTGGAGTTTGACAGATTATCTACCACTACTACTGAGTGCCCTGCTTTGATTAATTCAATTGTAGTATGTGAACCGATAAAGCCGACTCCACCAGTAACAATGATTAACATATACTTTTCTAAACCCCACTAACAATTTAAGCAATTTATTTGTGTTAAAAAAAATATTTACATCCTATACCCTAAATAGACCGAGAAGTTTATTCTTAACAAATCTAATTGTCAAGGACATTGTATCTCTATCCTCGACAAAGTTTGTTGCTAAAAAAATGAGTAGAACTATAAGAAAAGATACTATACCATACCCAATCCATGCAAAATAGGAAGTCGCAACATAATCGAACATGATAAAAAACCTTATAACAATTACTCCAATGATATAATTAAAAACTAAACTGAATAAACTCTTTCCAACCTGCATTGCCTTAAGTACTATTAATGACTGGTACATATTTCCGAAAAGAATAATTGCCGTTCCACAAACGGAACCTAAAACAACTCCCTGAATTCCCCAATTGTTTATAAAAGCAAGCGATAGAGCTATATTAAATATTGCTGATAATCCACATTGTACATTCTGTTGTTTGAAATGACCTGTAACATTAAGCACCATTCCAAAAGGAGCATTACTCAATTTGAGATAATAATACGTAAAGAAGAGAAAAACCAGACTTGGAATAATATAATTTGTATCAGTCACTCTTTTGGTATATAACCTAAGGAAAGGAATAATAGTTCCTCCCAGAGATACCAAAAAAACAGAGGCTGAAAGCTGCACCAATTTTTGATATATACTAAATAAGTTGTCGGCATTACTCCTATCGCCGCTCAGTAAATGACCAAACGAATTCATTGGCGAAACACTTATAGCGCTTAATAAAGAGTTTACTGCTGTAAAAATAATATTATATGTATTATAGACGCTGGCGATTTCGAAACTAATAAATGCAGAAATAATTGTTAAATCCGTAGAGGAAAACACTGTTGATGCTATTTTTTGAAACAATACATCTTTTGTTCCTTTTAGTAGTTTCGGATTGTAAGATCCTTGAAAACTATAATTGGTATAATAACGGGAAACAAAACTTCTTAAAAATATCCAATCGAAGATAGTATTAAGACCGTGAACAAAATATACTAATAGTATATTACATTCATTAACCATCAAAACAATGGTTAATGACCATGCCAAAGCCTTTGATATCATATAAACCAAGTTTACAATATATGACTTATTGCTTCCGGATAGTAATACAATATACTTGGAATTAATACCAATACTTATCATTGTTGAGAGTATTGTGATAGCTAATAACAATAGAGTATCAACCATAGATAGAGGTGAGCCAACAAATTCTAGATATATAACACCACCTATGAGTGAAATAAAACCAAATGCAAGTGCTATCCTACTAAAATATTTTTTTACCGTAAAAATGGTATCATTTATCTTTTGTGTTTCATTCCTAATATATGGTTCATAAATAGCAACCACGGCAGCTGTAGTTGCACCTCCTTCTACTATAGAAAAGAGTGAAACAAACTGCGTAATTGTTGATATCAATCCATTAATTGAAGATCCATAAACATTGATCAGGATTTGATTATAAACAATACTAAAAGCCATCAATAGTATGGTACTTCCTATTGACGTACACATTGTAGCTATTGTTGCGCCAAATTTTGACTTAATCATTTTAAAAAACCTTCAACAATGTCGTGTATTGGTCAATTATCATATCTATTTGGTCTTTAAAAACATACTTTTCATTATTCTTTAGCATTTTTATACACAACTCATTATCGATTTCACCATCAACGATGTTAAAGTAACGGCTACCATAAAATGAACCATTCGGTAAGTCATTAATAAAACCCGAAGTCTTTCCTTCATTAGGCCTAGTATAATCAATAATGACATTGTTCCCATTTAATATAGTCTGAATCACAATTGAATGATAACGCATTCCTACACAACCATATGCACAGGCAAATGAATCGTACATTTGATAAAGGTTTTGCGGTTTATATTGAACCTCAATATTTGTCGGTACAGCACCATTATTGATTAATAGATCAGAGAATAGGCGTCTATCATCACCTCCATGGAAAAAGGTATGCATAGGAATTAACCTAATCCTATTAAACTCGCAAGAAAGCTTAACAAGTAATTCATATAGACTTGAACTTAAATTCGTATTAGATGTCATGCCACTATAGTAACTCCTGAAATTTACAGCAATTTCATCTCGAGTTAAATTGGTTTTAAACTTATTTTTATAGTAAAGAATAGAAATAATGGCCGGATCGGCTAAATGGCATGCATTAATCCCTGGAAAATCTATTAATGCTCTACGCAAAGATAACTCATCTCTAAAAATACTAAGACTTGACATAGAAATAATACTTCTTGCTATCTTATGCATTGCGGTATTATTAAAAGGTCCATAACCACATCCAAAAACCAGTCTGATTCTGTCTCTTTGTTTTGCATAATCAAATCCAGATTTAATTAAATAAAGTTCTTTAGAATCTGAAAGCGGTCCTCCGCCCATGATTACGAGATCACTATTATCTATGTTTTTCTTCAATTCATTTATATCATTTTCAGGGAAAATGGTAATTTTTCCGGAAAAACCATCGTGCAAAATCTCATGATCCTCAAAAAGAGTTCTTTCCGAAAAAAACGGATAAAGAGAACCTAAAAAAACGTTATTAATGGATAACTCCCTGTTACAGATTTTAATTATACCATCTAGTATTGCGCGATCCCCTAAAGTCTCAGTTCCATACCATCCTAATATACAAATATTCATTATTGTTTACACCCCACTGACAAGGTATCTATATATGCTATCAAGAATACACTTTATAACTTAAGTATTAATAATGATCTTTTTCAATAACTATATTATCAAAATGTTCTAATTTGATTTAGCCGTTCCTTTTGAATAATTCTCCATCCTTCAGCGCTCATAGATGACATATAGTGGGAGCATGTTGGACAATACTGATCAATGATTGTTTTTAAATAAGGAATATTCCCATTGAATATTTCATATGGGGATTCCTTTTGACCATTTCCAAGTTCTATACTATGCGTCGCACAATAAGAAATATAACAATTTGGCGTGACTGTCACCCACTTATTATATTGGCATGGACATGGTGCATAGCGTTTATGATCTCTTATATAAAGGTACAGTCCATAGTATCTTGGGTCGTTGGTTTCTGTTGCTTTTTTATAAAAGAATTCCCTTGCCATATATGTAGCTTCTTCATCAGCGAAAATAGAAAAATCTTTTTCTTTTGTGTAATTATCAATACGTGCATGTACCGTGGCTAAATTATAAGTCACTTTATATTTGTTAGCATTAGCCCAACTTTCAAGTTCAGTAAGTCGGAATACATTATACTTTGTTATTGTGCAAATAATATTAATAGAATCGCAGTATTGAGATTGATCTTTTCTGATTTCAGATAAAGTATTACATATTTTTTCCCATGCGCCTTTGCATCCCCTATGAAAATCTTGCATATCATTTATCCCATCAATCGAAAAAGAAACATTAAGTTTAATCCCTTTTTCCTCACACATAGAATGAATTACACGCAGCTTTGAAAGAATTCGTTCTGTAAAATATCCATTTGAAATAACATTAATATCTGTTAATTTTGGCAATTTTTCAATTAGTACTCGAATATAGTCCTCTAAATCACTTTTTATAAATGGTTCTCCACCATTTACTCCAACGTATTGTATTTTCGTAAACAGCCTATCTGATAGTATTTCTTCTAAGTCTTTGGGGCTAAAGTCTTTTAGATTTTTTAAGTTTTGCATACCACACATAACACAGTCATAATTACAATGGTATGTAATCGGTAATTGTATCGTCTTGGGATATTTGGTTAAGTGTGAAAGCATGGACTTGATTCTGGACTTCTCTAATTGAATCGTTGAATACAATAACCATTTTGCACAATTAACAGAATAAAATGCTTTTATCCCAAAAGATGTATTTTTTATCTTGTTTTTTAGCACACTATACATGATGTAACCCTTTCAAGTTATAAATGATTTATGTACAAACATTAGACGTCCCATAATTATAAACATATGTGACAAAAATATTAACCATTTTGGGGAACTAATAATGTGTTCTTCCCTTATTTATTTATGCCTAAATTGAATAAATGCAATCTGAACCTATTGTTGCATCTCTGTCAATCTTTCTTTTGACAATAGCATTAGTTTAATCCCATACATCACAAATATATAATATGGTAGGTCCCATACATAACGCTCATTATTAATAGTGAATAATATGCCAAAGATCAGAATTAGAACAGCCAATCTCGAGATTTTTTTCGATGGAATAAATGCTCTTACATATGGAATAGTAAATAGTAATGCCAAAGGTAAACCAAAGAATGCAAGAAAACCAGTGGTAGTGCTTGTTTGATGATATTCAAATCCATCAGCAAACATAATCTGGCGCATTATTTCTGTTCCTTTTGTAAATCCATTTCCCCATATTGGACTATTGAGAAAGCATTTAATGCCCGCCATAATTCCTGATATTCTAATCTCCAACGAATTGGTTTTAGCTCCTGTTAATTTTAATACTGTATAATCAAGAATGCGATTACGCAAGGACTCAATTGAAAAAATAATAACTAAAAAAAGAAGTCCACCGATAATCACAAGAATTGTTTTCTTGATATTTTTCGAATATGCCAAGATATAACTAATCCAAATAAATAAACAAACAACCATTCCTGCTGGGGAGAACGTTGTTAATACTGTTATAGTCAATGCTATAGGAATCCATCTTTTCTTGTCAGTTTCAGGATAAAAGAACAAAAAGAATAATAATGCCAAGTTAAGATAATGCTGATAATCACCCGGCTCAGATAAAAACCCATAGTTTCGAAATCCTTCATTCGTACTTCTAAAGTATAGGAAGAAACTATAAAATCGAACATTTTGAGTGTTATAAACAACTTTTGCGAATGAAATAATAGATGGGGCAATACTTATCAACAATTGCATAACAACAGAGATAACCGCCAGTACAGTCATTGCCTTTACATAAATTCTAATATAGTCTTCATAACACACAAAATGCACAACTATTGCAGCTTGAAGTAGTTCAAATGCAATCAACGCATGATTAATATGAAAGTCTAAGTTTAAAACTGATGTAACCAGGAGACATAACAAACTAATAATTATAAAGATAAATACTTTTGTGTTAATGACGGTTTTCCCGTTGCTTATTGTCAATATTAAAAATATAGATGCATAAACAGCCAACGAAATAAATGCATAACTCTCGTTCGATAATGATGTGCCAACAATTAAACTGTTGTTATTAAAAAGAATAGTAAGAAGTACAAAGATTATAGGTATAAACTTATACTTGTCAATTGATAATTTCATCATATATATCTCTTACCCTTTTTTCAATTTCAGCCCTATTGTGAGTAATTGATGCATGATCCCTTGCGACTTCTCCAAACTTCATTGCGGCATCCGGATTCCTAAACATTTGTCTGATATAATAGCTAAGCATATGTACTTCGTTATACTGATATGAATAACCATCATGATTATGCGCAAACATTGTTGATACACCACCAACATTGGATACAACACAAGGAACGCCTAATAGCATTGCTTCTCCGAGAGAATTTGGAGAATTTTCTATTGAAGATGGCAGTACAAATACATTCGACTTTAAATAATGATCTTTCATCTCTTCAGCCGAAAGGCTGCCAGTAAAAACAACTCGATTTTGGAGATTATTGTCCTTTATAATCTTTCGCAAATAAAAACCATAGGGAGAACGCGAAATATAACCCTTTAAATTACTTGCTTTAATTGGACTTGTTCCAGCTACGAATAGTTTCGTATCAGGAAATTCATTAATGATTGAGGGTAAAGCCAAAAGCAAATAATGTAACCCTTTAAGTGGGTAAGATGCCTGGCTCGCAAAAATCATATGCTTTTCGCAGTTCTCATAACTCCACACTTTTTCAGAATCATAAAAAGTATCGCGTAATATTTCATTACATACATGGTACTTTGCATCACATAAATCCTGCGTACAAGCTTTATCCCAATCTGTTCGTCCTAATAAGTATCCGGCATAATGTAATGCCTTTATTTCATTTACGCCACGTTTTTCCATCTCTTTTTGCTGTGAAGCAATTGTTCCTCGAAAAATCGAAGATGGTACAAATAAATGCAAATACTTTGATGGTAAATCAGCATAATAATAGTATCGATAAAAAGCAGATGCCAATCCTTGGATATGTACTATAGCTCGTTCTGGGCAATTAAATAAACGTAAAAACAAAAAAGAATGGGAGAATTCTGTACCAAAAACATGAAGAATATCAGGATCAGTTTTGTTAAGAATCTCTATAATATCTTTCTGTGTTCGTTGCGGTATAGCAAGGGGGTCAGACATCCCAGCCAAATTTTTTTTCTGATAAAATGAAAAGTAGGTTACTCCATCTACTTCGCCTAACAGAGCTTTTTTATCAGTACTAGGAAAACAAATAGACAGTTTTATAGTTTTGTCTTCTTTTATTACTTCATATAATCCTTGAACCCAGCCGCCCCCACTTGGAACTTTTAGTCCACAGTCTTTAGCAACTGATTCAATAGGTACATTGCATACCCAAAGAATCTTTTTCATTTGATTACCTACTAAATCATCATATTTTTTTGTTATGCTAACAAACCAACGTATTGATTATTTCATGCACAATGTTATAATTCATATTTCTTTCAATGAATTCTTGTTGCTTTTTAACATCTACATTTATAGATCCATCAACGACACCAATAATTGATTGCGCAAGATTGTTATTATCGTCTTCAGGGATATATGTCAAAACACCATCTAAGTTATCTCCAAAACACTTTAACTTATGTGTTATAATTGGTTTCCCAGTCAAAATATATTCAACTACCTTTGATGGAAAAGAATAGCCTGTATATTTTTCAGCTAATCTTGGGACAACAAAACAGTCAGCCTGTTGTTGCAGATGCAATGTTTCTGTTCTGCCTAAAACACCATGATAATGAATCCTATTATCATTATTTATAAGTTGCATCATTTCATTGTAGATTTCTCCACCGCCAGCTATTTCAAGTTCAATCTCTTTTCTATTGATTCGCTGAACAGCGTTAATTAGGTCTAGTACACCATCTTTCTTTGTAAGCTTTCCGGTATAAACTATTTTATATTTTTCTTTTTTCTTTGATGATTCTTTATCACTATATCTAGCTAACTGTTCCTCCGATAGGATTCCTTCATGAACAATAAATGGTTTATTAGGCGCGGAGTCTTCAACCTTTTCTTTCATACCTTCACATAGGTAAAAAAACATATCAAAGTCATTGAGTAGTTTATAAGTTCTTTTATTGTTTACAGTTTTAAGTAGTTTTTTTATTCCAACCAAATTTGAATCATTCATCATATCAGGGAAATCCCAAATATTCAGACAGCTTTTAGTATTTGGATGCCTTTCTTTAATATACTTGACAACCTTCATAAAAGGTTCATGCATTTGTACCACAAGAACAATCAATTCATCATTCACACTAATAGTATCCAGGTATTTATTTATTGACCCCAATAAATGAAAATAACGAGAAATGTTTCTGTAATACAAAATATTAAAGAATTTAACATATTCAATTCCATTATCATTTGATTTATACGCCTTGGAAAAAAACAGCCTAGATGTATTTGGGAATGTTCCGCATGTGGGAACGCACAACATCATAACATTCTTTTCTCCAACAATTTTAACAAACCCTTTAAAAATGTTTTCCTCATAAATAAGCCCGGATTTATTATAACTACCTTTTACGTAGCTATATAATTCCTTTTCAACATGTGGCTCAAAGTAATCACAAATTATCAAAACCTTTACTGACATAAGACACCAACAGTATAATTATCTAAATAACTATTTGGGATCCGTCACGATATCATCGTGCGAAGTTTTTGATTCGCCATCAACAGCATTAGCATCATACAAATCTTTTTTCATTTTTGAGCTGCTAATTTCAGGCGTCCTTGGCAAGTACACAACCTCTACGCCTTCTTCTTTCAAGAAATCAAACTTCCCTTTCCAGTCATCACCCATAACAAAAGTATCAATGTGATACTCATGCATATCGGTACGTTTTTGTTGCCAAGATTCCTCAGGGATCACAAGATCCACATACCTGACTGCCTCCACCAAAGCTTTTCTTTGCTCATAGTTAAAATAACATTTTTTATGCTTCTCATTCCAATTAAATTCATCAGAAGAGATAACCACGATTAAATAGTCACCAAGAGCTTTAGCTCTTCTCAACAAATTAATATGCCCGTAGTGAAGCAAATCGAATGTCCCATAGGTAATTACTCTTTTCATTTTTTTTCTCCTCTCAAAGTGACCTTTTGTATCTCATTATCATAATAAATATCAATGAAGGACTTTACCCGTTCTGATTTGCCAGTTTGCCCCATCTCTATTATTATAACATTCTTCTAATCAGCCCCATGATTAACAACAGCACCCAAAGAACATAAAAAAGGCAATTCAACAGTTTAGCGCGTCATAAGGCCTATTACGGCGGGCAATATGTTGAGCCTGAAAAAGTCGCAACAGGCATATCAGTTATCTTTAGCAGATTTATGTCCAAGGGTATTATTCAACTCATCAATCTCAGAAGAAATCACTGTCCATGTGTTTTTATATATCCCACATTTAATAACAGCCAGACTAAAACTATGCTTTGTGCCTCAGTTCCTTATGTATTAAGTATATTTCATGGAAATCCTAACCTTATGTTCTTCCTTGTTCTTGTATTTTCAGTTCCTGTATTAACTTATTAACAACTATATTACTTGCATTTCCCGCATAAGGAGCATATTTTTTGTGGAAGTGCCTAGTTGCCTCAGACTCTTTCGCCCAGTTTATGTTCTTAATATGATTAATTAAATCATTTTCATTCTTATCAATTGGGCATGGCAACTCTTGATGAAGATTTATATATAATCCACGTTTTTTTATATACTCTTCTTCATCATAAGCAAAGCACAGCATTGGTTTATCTAGTATTGAGTAATCAATATATGCACTCGAATAGTCAGAAATCAAAATATCAGCCACAGCATACAGATCATTAATGTACGGATAAGCAGATGCATCTTTCAAAAAATCATCTTCTTTAAGATTAAGGGCTGCTGTAACCGCGTAATGCGCCCGAAAGAGCAAAACATATTGATTGCCAAGTTCTCCTCTCCAATAGTCGAGATTAATTGGGGGAGCAAGATAAGTTTGTTTTTTTTCATTTACCAGATACTCACGGTATGTTGGCATATATAGAAGGACTTTTTTCCCTTCCTGAATACCCAGAGTTTTTTTAATACCAATAATATCTTTATCAGTGTATCGGAAAAGGCCATCATTTCTTGGCAAATCGGACAATAGGATGCAATTCTTATCTGCATTGAAAACTCTTACAAAAATATCCCTATCAAATTCACTCTGAGCACATCGAATGGTTTTTTTATCTATAGGGCCACATTCTTTATAATTTCCTATAGTCCCGCTATTTTGGTCCTCACCAATCTTTTTGAATGGCGTACCATGCCAAGTTTCTATTTTGATAATGTCTTTCTTTCTGATATCTATATTTCTATCCATGCCAGAATTGCTAATCCAGACATGACTATAAAGTAATGCCATAAAAAAAGGCCATGTATCAATCGCTATTTTTCTTCCTCTTGGAATGTCAAAATTCTTTGGATCCACAAACGCCCATATGATGTCCCAGTCATCAAATTCATGTCTACATAGTATTTCTTCATATAGTGCTTTTGGGCTATCATCATATTTGCGACCAGCAAATGAAGTAATCAGCATTGTTTTCTTTCTGATAGGAACAAATAACCCTATGAAAGAGAAAACAACATGAGCAACCTTCCAAAACACATTAAGGATGTTTGGATGAACACGTAGAAAATTGAGGATCTTGTCCCGCATAGCTTACCGCTCCCACTTTATCAACTGGATAATACTATTATAACTGCTTTTTCTATCAAATCGCTCTTCTGCACATTTTCTCGCGTTTCTGCCCATCTCAGACCGCAGTTTCGAATCATCTATCAAGATCTTCAATTTCTCGGCAAGATCATCTGCATCATTATTTTTACAGTTAAACCCCATATGATAATCTTCAATAAGTTTCCTGTATTCGCTGCTCTCCTGCGTGCTTATAACTGGCAATCCTGATGCTGCGTAGTCGGCATGTTTATTAATTATGCTCTGTGCAGCCATATGAGTTATAGGGTTAACTGTCATATCACAAGCTGATAGAAGACTGCACATATCATTATACTTAAGACGACCAACAAACTTAGCCCTTATACTCTTCTGACTGGCATATGATTTGAATTCTTCCAGCTTTGGTCCATCGCCCATAACAATAAACATGAGTCTTGAATCTAAGTTTTTTGAAAGAGCATCTATCACACAGGTAAGATCATAACTGCTACCAAGCGTCCCACAATATGCTAACCAAATTTCTCCGTCCTTCTTCTCCAATATCGGTTTCTCCGCAGCATACTTATCAAAAGTCGCTAATTCAGTCCCCAAGAATACAGTAGTTGTGTCTGAAATCTTTGTGTTAATAGACTTGGCACGCTTACAATATGTGTCAGAAACAGCACAAATGGCATCTGCTCTTTTATAGATTCCATTTGCTATCGCATTGAGAGGAGCAAATACTATGCTGCTAATAATAGGAATATTAAACACCATTTGAAATGCTTCAGGCCACAAATCTTGAACATCGATAATGAAGCGTATGTTCTCTCTTTCACAGTACTTGGCTACGCGATTTGGTCCGCTCAGACTTGGAACAGCACAGTAGATAACATCTGGCTTCATTTTCCGAGTTTTAATATACTTTAATACATTCTTCCCCCACTTATAATGGCTATAAAACCTTTGCAAACAAACATTCTTTGGATACCCAGGTTCATCAATAAATGTAATTTTAAATGGCCATTGGTCTACTGGCTCCCATCTTTTACTCTTAGTAGTATGGCGAAAGGAACTTGTGATAATCTCAACGTTATCATTATTATCTTTATCTCCAACAACACCAGTGAGCATTTTTGCAAGATAAAAAAAACGATCATTATCTGCTTTTGAAAAATCTTCACAAAATTCCGATATAATTACAATATCCATCCATTATTCCTTCTATATTCTATCCTTTGTAATTTCTTTAAGCCATCCATCTAATCAAATAACCACGTATTACAAAACATAAGAATGAAATTATCCTCTGTATGCAGGAAAGAAATCTGTGTTCTGTAAATTCTCACCGCGCATCATCGTCAGATCTTGATACACACCCAAATCAAATACTTTGCGTCCTATGTGGAAGCAATGAATGTCTGATCCTTTGTAGAAAGACTTTTTGAACTTGAACAGATTATCCGCTTCTGAACCTACGCCACCACCAAGGTGTAACGACCGCATCCCATGTTCACAGCCCCACAATGCGGCCTTGTATAGCATTAGATTTGTTGGAGCAAGGATATTGTACTCGTGAAGGCTTCCAGACAGGTGATAGTTCATGAAACCATTACACTCCAACATAATGGTAGCCGCTATCATCACCCCATCCTTCTCTGCCCAAAACACCTGCGCGTTTGTCTCTAAATCGTTACAGATGGAGTCGAAGAACGGCTCTTTAAAGAAGTAGTACTCTTTCGCATCATCTTTTTCCATAGTAGAGTCATATACAGTCTTAAACCGCTTATATATCTCCGGGAAGCGACCATTATAGACAACCACTCCATTCTTCACCGCTTTCCTAATCATATTTCGATTCTTTGAGCTAATGTTTTCCCAGATTACCGCTGGGGACCTGAGATCCATGTGGATGACTTCACCCAATTTAATCACGTCATAGTGTGATTCCAGTCCTCTATAGTTTTCGATCATAGGATGAAAACGTACAAATTCAGAGACGATGTTATTCTTTAAGCACCATCCCTCATAATCACGGAAAAGCCACCCTACACTATCTGTATATACTTGATTTGCACTCTGGCTCAGGAAGGCTGGGATGGGTCCTGATAAGTTTTCTATCAACCATCCTCCATATCCATATGGTGTGGACAAGTCAAAGTATCGATCAACGTCAAGGATTCCTTTAAAATGAGGATCTTCAACGATGCTACGTTTCATGACAACATTGATGCCTTTAATTTTGCCATCATTGTAATAAAATAGCAGGGGATCACCATCACCGTGTATATAGAACGCTTTCACATAGCCGGAGAGATAGTAGCTGTCGTGGAATTTAAAACTCTTAACTATACTGTCCCACTGTTCTGAATCTGTAAGTGTTAAAACCTGCAAGGCTTGTTTGCCCATCTTTTTCATACCTCAATCCCATTAATATGGAATCATCCACTATAGAATCATTTAAGCAAATACAATGCCGCTACTTTTATATGATTCTTTGATTCATTTTTGTGTCTTCATGACTTCGTCTGGATTCTTCGCTGATTATTGAATTGTACGCTACATCTTGTTGCGCATTTTTCAGGTCGATTATCTCTTGTCGCTCCCTATCCAGATAAGTTTCCACAGTATCTGTATCAACTGCAACATCTGAACGTTTAAAAACTTTCCCAACTGTTTTCACAAAAATAATTAAATCACCAAAGAAGGTGATTTTATTCACATAATCAATATCATATGAAAGCCTCTTATCCCATTTTACAGCATTACGCCCATTTATCTGGGCTAATCCAGTAAGTCCCGGCCTGATATCATGACGATGCTTTTCTATGTCTGTGTAATAAGGCAAATACTGTACCAGCAAAGGCCTGGGGCCTATAATACTCATATCTCCTTTAACTATGTTTATCAATTCTGGCAATTCATCTAGTGAGGTACTTCTAAGAGCTCTTCCAAAAGGTGTTAGCCGGTCCTTATCAGGCAAAAGATTTCCTTTGGAATCTTTCTTATCTGTCATTGTTCGGAACTTATAAAGTTTAAATATACGCTCCTTACCAGTCTTCGGATCTATCTTTCCGGGGCGCTTCTGTGTAAAAATCACAGGACTCCCTAGCTTATTCTTTACAAGTATCGCAGTAATGCCGAGTACAGGAGAAAGCACTATAAGAGCACAGCTTGCAAGGATGCAATCCAATGGTCTTTTTATGTATTTTTCGTAGGGTCCGTAAGGTTTATGGGTATTCACTACTCAAAGCACTTCCTTATTATCTGTATGATTATCTCCTGCTCTTCCGCTGTCATCTTGTTGTCGCTGGGCAGACAGAGTCCGCGCTGGAAGATGTCCATGCCCACGTCGCCGGAGTTGCCACCGGAAATGTAGGCGTTGGAGGCGCCACGGCCGTTGCCGTTGGCATTAATAAAAGCGTTCATGCGGTAGATGGGCTGCATGTGCATAGGTTTCCAGATGGGTCGGCCTTCTGCATTAAAGCTCATCAGTGTGTCCAGGATCTCTGTGGGGCAGCTCTTGCCGGATTCGGGGATGTAGAGCACGTCCTTTTCTCCTCTAACCTGTTTGCACATGGCATCCGGATCAATGATCATGCAGCTGAGCCAGAAGTTAGGTTCGCTGTTTGCTGCATCGTAGGGATTCATCTGAACAGGAAGACCCTTAAGACCTTCTCTGTAGCGTTCATATATGGCCTTCTTCTGAGCTATATGCTCCTTAAGATAGGGCATCTGGCCGCGGATGACGCCTGCCACAACGTTGCTCATGCGGTAGTTGTAGCCAAGCTCCTCGTGCTGGTACCACCAGGCGTTTTCTCTGGCCTGGGTGGACCATTTGCGGACCTTGTCTGCGTCTTCCTTGCTGTTGGTAAGGAACATGCCGCCGGCAGATCCGGTTATCATTTTGTTTCCGTTAAAGGAGATAACACCGTAATTCCCAAAGGTTCCGGTCTGTCTGCCCTTGTAGGTGGCGCCCATGGATTCGGCTGCATCTTCAACTATCAGAGCACCGTGGGCATCGCAGATGGCCTTTATCTCGTCGATCTTTCCGGGTGTTCCGTACAGATGCGCCACTACCACAAGCTTTACGTCAGGGTATATCTCAAATGCTTTTTCCAGAGCCTTCGGGTCCATGTTCCAAGTATCGTACTCAGTGTCGATGAATACTGCTTCTCCGCCCTCGTAAGCCACCGGGTTTACCGTGGCATCGAATGTCATGTCGGAGCAGAATACCTTGTGCCGCTGCAGAGCCCTTTCCCAGACAGGTCTCTGGCCGTAGAGCTTTTCCCCGGCCAGCTTCATGGAAAGATGCAGCGCATCTGTCCCCGTGGAAAGCGCTACTGCATATTTGCATTCCATTACTTCGGCGCCGATGCGTTCGACTTCGTTGATGTTTTCGCCTACCGTGGACATCCAGTTGGTCTCGTAGGCTTCAGTCATGTACTTAAGCTCCTCCCCATGCATGGTGGGAGTTGCAAGCCAGACTCTTTTTTCGAATCGTTTGAATCCTTTTGTATTTTGGAACATGTGTGCTCCTTTCTATTTCTTATCTACCAGTTCTATTCCAAGGTAGAGTATGGTTTTTCTGTTCATGAATTGAACTTCCACCTGGGCTATGCGGCGGTGGAGGTCTATTTTTTTAATGGTACCAGAATAGTCTTTTAAAGGACCGGAAAGGATCAGCACCTGATCGTTTTCCCCGAAGCCTATCTGTGAAAGCTCAATAGCAGGCTTAGTTTCCTGCATTTCCTTTGGATTGCCCATTATCTGGCGCAGCCATTCTATTTCCGGTTCTGTAAGGGAGTAGAAGTCTACGCTTTCTTCTGTGCTGTCCGTGTTCATTATGCTGTGGAACACGTGGGCTTCCCTTAGGGCTTTGTAGAGGGCATCCACATTATCGGTTTGAATGAAGATATAGCCTGGAATCAGCTTCTTGTACAGCAGGATTTCTTTTCCCCGGATCTTCTTCTTGTACTTTACAATGGGGCAGTAGCAGGCATCGCAAAATTCGGAGCCATACTTCTTTATGAGCTGCTCCGCCAGGCTTTCATTTCCGGTTCCCGTAAAGATTACGTAATACACTGTTATGTCCTTTTCTGGATATGCTTCGCCATCCGGGTCCTTAGATCCGGCTTATCTGCCTGCTATATCCTGCTAAAAGCTTTAAAAGTGCCCTTGCTTCAGATAAAGCTCTTTAGCTGTCCTGCTTCCCGGCAAGCTGTCTTGCCAGAATATCCATATCCTCCAAAAACCCGTCTCCGAGTTTTTTTGCAATTTGTGCCCTTCCCTCTGCCAGGTTCTGAGGCCGGCTGCTGACGTTGTGGCAATCGCTCCCAAGAAGCTGCGCCGAACCGTCTTTGAAGAGCTTCATGTACTTGAGCCTGTCGGTAAAGCTCAGCAGGCATTCCGCGTTCAGCTGCACATACACGGGAAGCTCTAAAACGGCGTTTATAGGCCAGTTTTTGCTTCCGACGTACTTTTTCTCCTGAAAGCGATAAAAACGCTCCAGATGGGCTATTACGGGCCTTATAGAGGCTCTCAGAAGCAGCTCCAGCTCCCGCACATCCTTTTCGGTCCATGCTCTGAAAGGCATCTCCACCAAAAGAGTGTTTGTACCCTCAAAACAGAGCTTGTCTATATCCTGTGCGCCTGCCATTCCGGGAAAGAATGCAACCTCCGCGCCGAGAGCTATTTCTATGCCCAGCTCGT
>JAEEGL015665005.1_pt1 | contig 17795 bp, 19 predicted proteins | sample 9134231 | NCBI WGS metagenome assembly JAEEGL01 (sample SAMN16246548, study PRJNA631951) | gut metagenome | biome: gut microbiome; feature: rumen; material: fiber-attached | host: Bos | place: Iran: Karaj | collected 2018-10 | reverse complement strand
GTCGATGGACCCTTAGCTCAGTTGGTTAGAGCATCCGGCTCATAACCGGGCGGTCATAGGTTCGAGTCCTATAGGGTCCACCATTTATATATTTGCGGGTATGGCGGAATTGGCAGACGCGCTAGTCTTAGGAACTAGTGCCTTGTGCGTGCAGGTTCAACTCCTGTTACCCGCACCAATATGAAGAAGAATCAATCGAATAGATTGATTTTTTTGTTTATAATTAATAAATTTACTAACTTGTTTACAAGAGCATATTAATGTATAATAAAAAATATTCGGAGGGTTTTATGAATAAAAATATACGTGACTTTTTGAATAGTGATATGACAGAATCAGAGTTTTATAACTTATCAAAAGAAGATTTAATTAATTTAAAAGAATATCTTCTTCAAATGAAATCTAAAGATAAAGAGTTTATGGATTTAGTTAAGGAACCAGTAAATTCAATGAAAGAGAAGATTTCATGGATAGATGATATTGCATTTGATGCATCACAAAATAAGACAACAGGAGATTATAGTTTTACAACAATTTGGATATTCCCTAAAGAAGGAGAACATCTAATTGTAGAAAGTGATAGAGAAAGTGGTTTTTATAAAGATATAGCAGACAAAATCCCTACCATGTACTTATTAAATAAAAATATTAGAACTCGTGTTAAAAGACAAGATGCCCTTGATTTCCTTCAAGAAGAATTATACTTGATAGATCATTTTGGTCGCGGATTCTATGATGGATTATTGTATCCTAAAAAATCAGTAAGTGGTAATTTTGAAATTGGGTATACACCTAAATTAGGAATGTATGTATGGAATGATAGTGAATTAGTTACAGACTATCTTGAAAAGAAAATAAAAAGATATGATAAACCACATATTAAAGATAATGAGAAAGAAAAAGTATTAACTAAAATCCAAATTAAAAAATAAAAATCAACTCAAATTGAGTTGGCTTTTTTATTTATAGATTATCATCTTATTTATATTTTTTATAACTGTAATTGATTTTACTTTTTTATTTATCCCTTTTTTAAATCCCCCATGAATAAAAAATGTATATACCTTCCGTTGCGGAATAGATTACACAACTTAAGGCTTAATTAGAAGCTCTAAAACTATAAAAAACTTGCAAAAATCAAACATATGTGTTATAATATAGCCGTAATTTGTGGGGGTATAGGTTATGGATATTAATGAAAGAATAGAATTATTAAAGATTAAAATTAATTTTGAGCTTGATAGTTTAAGCTATCACAAAGACATAGCACCACTTGTTAAAGGATTAAGAGAAAAGATTAATAAATTCAAAGTAGCAGAAAAAGGAAAAATTGCTTATTTAGGATATCTAGAGACAATGCTAGATTATAATATCAAACAACTTAATTCAATGGTAGCTGAAGGTAGAAAAAATATTTATGATGACAGATCTGAAGATTTACTTGAAAAAGCAGATAAAAATGAAAAAGGAATTGAAGAATTAATAGCATATCTAAATAAGAATATACCTGAAGTAGCTCATTTTGCAGAAGAAAAATATAATTCATTTAAAAATGAGTTTAAATCTATGTTAGATGAATCATTTAAATATAATAAATATGACCTATATACTTCTTTAGGACTTGACCATAACATAAATTTATCTATCTATGGTGGTTCAGCTAATTTGTATAAATGCTATGTTAGAACTCTTGAAGTATTTAAGACAACTGAATTAGCAAGGCTAAAAAGATTTGCAGATAATGATAAAAAGATAAAAGAGTCTATAGATAAAGCTAAAAAATTAATAAAGAGTGGAGATTTATATAAAGTAATAGTAGAACTAGAAAAGAAATATAAAGATAAGTTAGATGAAAGTAGTAGTAATTACTTAGTTTATAGAACTTCTGGCATAGTAGATCTACAAAAAGAAGTATTAAATAAAGTAAATGAAATAGATAAAGTAACAGCAGAAATAGAAAAACAAAATGGTTATAGAGATTATTTAAATTCTATAAATATTAATAATGTAGATATAGATAAAATACTTGAAATACAGAAATATGTTAATGATAATGATGCTTTAGAAGATACATTCTATAATGTTTTATATGTATTAGTAGAAAAAGAAAAATATATAAAGAATAAATATAATCAAAAATATAAATTAATAGATAAACTATCTAAAGAAACAATGATAAAGTTAGAAAGATTATTTGTTGAAAGAATATCTCTATTAGATGAAGATGAAATACAAGATGCTTTAAGAGAATATAAAGAAAATGGTTATTTAAATACAAATGATAGAATTGTAATTAAAGAATTTGAAAAAGTAGGAATCAAGAATAATTCAACTATATTATATAAAATAGGAAAAAAAGACCCAGTAGGATTTAAAAGACTTTGTACAAGTGATTTATTAGATATGGAAGAAACGATTATTAAACATAATCCTAAACTAAAATTTAAACTTCGTAAATATTTTAGAGGAGAAAATCTTCATCAAGTAGATGAAAATTTATTTAGAGTAACACTTGATAATAAGGGTAAAGAAGAAAACATATACTTTGATTTAGAAGGAAATAGAAATGTTACTATTCCTAGTAGTATGAAGCTTTCAGGACGTGTAGGTAATTTCTATATATCAAGTGATGCACCATTAAGACTATATGATGCTTCATCATTAGGTATTATCTTTATTGAACAAAATAGTTTGTATGCTAAAAATGGTGGAAGTTATGGAATAGATGATGAAAGTGAAACAGTTATTGTAAGAACACTTTCAGATAATGATGAACATATATATGAATTCGATTATAAAGGAAATTTAATTGCTAAGTGTAAGTTAAGTGATGTAATAAAACAAATGAGTGAAGAAAAAGGGATAAAATATACAAGTGGAAGATTTTTTACAGAGTATTTTAAAGATGGAGTAATAGGTTTAGAAATTAAAGAAGAAGGTAAAGATTCATATTCTAACTTTTTATATAATATAAAAACTATGGAAGATATTGTTAACATTATATCTGATAAAGAATCTGGAGACCCAACAAAATTTAAGGATATGATTAACAATAATAGATACTCATGCTATAGAACTAGTGATTCTAGAAAAATGATTGGTTATTGTGATAGCAAAGGTAATACAGTTATAAGTAAACAATATTTAGAGGGAACAGCTTTTGCAGGTGGAATGGCATACGTTAAAGATCAAAGTGGTAAACATCATATGATAGATATTTTTGGTAACTATATCAATTGTGGTATTCCTTTAAATTGTTCTAGTAATTCTTATGAACCAGATTGTGCGAATGATAGATTTATTATCAAGTTACCAAATGGAGATTACTATTCAATGAGAGTAGATAATAATATAGTTTTGAATGATAATAAACCACTTATTAGCTATATAAAACCAATGGTACAAGAAAGTAAAACATATAGTAAGAAAAGATAAACAGGAGCAATCCTGTTTTTTATATTGTATTGTTATTGATATGCAAAATATTATATGTTAGAATAACAACCAAATAAGGAGGTTACTATGTATATTTTTTTAGGATTATTAGTAGAAGTTGGAACAATTATATGTTCAAAAGCAATTGATTTTTACAGTGTATCTAAAGAGTTAGATAAACTAGCAAAAGATGGATATAAATTAGATAGTGATAGATTAAAAAAATATGGTGAAGAATTAAAAAGAAACACAAGTATTCCTAAGAAAGCACTAATTTATATCACATCATTACTTCCAGTAGTTAATATTATTAAATCATTAACTTATGATCAAAAAAGAATAAAAGAAGAATTTGATGATTTATCAGCTAGAGAGTGCTTAGTACCTATGACAAACGAAGAAATTCAGGACTATGAAAGAGAAGAAACTAAAAAGGATAAATTATTTTTCTTATATAGTAATTCCAATAATTATGATAATGATAAAAAAGAAGAATATCTAACAGTATATCTAAATAAATTACCATCACTACAGTATTCATTAGATGAAGTAAAAAGATTAAATGAAACAACTGGATATCCTTATGTATTAGGTAAGATGGATGATGTAAATATTGCTTTACTAGGAGTGCCATATCCAAATGTACCTATAGATAGAATTAGTTTTGAATATGATTATTCAAGATTAAATCATAAATTTGAAAGAATAAATGAAGAAGAAGCACAGAACTTAAGATTTGAGGTATATCCATTTACTAAAAATGAAGAAAAAGATGAAGAATTTAGAAAGATTATATTAGATATTAAACAAAATAGAAAAGATGCATTTAAAATATATATGGAAAGCAAAGAACAAGATAATAAAAAGCCAGTTATAGAAGAGAAACCAAAAGTTTTAAGTAAAAAATTATAATAAAAAAATGAATGTAGGTGAACTATTATGAAAATATTTAATAGAGAAAATGACGAAGATAAAGTATATGTACAAAAAGAAGATTTAGCGATGTTATCTAGTGTAGATAAGACTATGCCAAAATCAATTAAAGAATACATTAATAAAGAACCAATAAACGAATATAATGGAAAAGAATTCGTAGAATTTACTGATCCAAACGAATTAAGATTTTTTGCATCTAAAGCATGGATAATAGATTATGATAAATATATAGGTGCAGGAGATTATTATCTAGAAAAAGTTAGAGAAGAGTTTATAGCAAAAAAAGATACATTACTTGAAAAATACAATTCGCTTACTGATAAAGATGAAAAGCAAAAGAAAGATGTATCAATAGAGCATAACTTGATGACATATAAAATTAGAGGTTTAGATGAAATATTAAAGATGAGAGAAGGAAATAGTGAAGTAAAAGTTCCACTAGTACCTAATGGATATAAATCAGCATTTGCTGGTAATGATAGTATTCCATATGAAATGAGACAAGCAATTGATCCTAATCTTATACTATTATATAGAAAAGATGGTAAACCACTTTCTATGAATGAACAAATTCCTTTAAATTTTTTACAAATGGGTATGTCTATAGCAATGCTTGATAGAGAAAGTAATGGTTTTGTAGCAGGAGACTACGAAGTAACTAGAAGAATGTCTCCAGATAACAAATACTTTATTACAGAATATAAATTACAAAAATATATTGAAGATGAACAAGTAAAAGAAAAATCTAAAAAAGAAGAAAAAGGTATTAGAAAAGTACTAACTAAATTATTTAAAAGAAGAGATAAATAAAATTAAATAAGGGGAAATCGATATGGGAATAGTATTATTAGTATTACTATCAGAAATAGTATCAATAATAGGGGTAAATAATATAATAACAAATGGTGCAATTAAAGCCCTTAATGAAATAAGTGATAAAGGATTAAGAATAGATAAAAGTAAGTTAAAGAAAGAAAGCACTATTGAAGACGATATAATCAATCTTAATTTTAGTGTTAAAAATCTTAGTTCACTTACTAAACTATCACTTTTAATTCCTGGAATAAATTTAATTACAGCATCTGTAATTAATAAGAAATTTAAAAAAGGTTTAGAAGAAAGTGAAGATTTTCAAAAATGCCTTGTACCAATGAGTGAATATGAAAAAGCAGGATATAAAGATTGTGTAACTAAAGAAGAGAAGATGCGTTTCTTTTTAATGACAGCACAACTTGAAGAAGATCAAGAACTATTAGGATTTGAAGGAGGTCAAGCTTTTGTACACGATAGTAATTTGACAGTAATAAGAGAAGAACCACTTATACATATGGCATATACTTTTGACGATGTTAAAAGATTAAATGCTGCTACTGGTAATACTTATAGAATCGGTAAAGTAAATGGAATTAATACAGCAATAATAGGTATACTTGGTGATGATTATCAAATAAAGAAAATAGCTCTAGGAGAAAATCAAAAACATTATGAATTTGTCCCTATGACTGAAGAAGAAGCAAAAAATCAAAAATTTGTTGTATATCCAGTAACCAAAGAAGACGAAGAAGCAACAAGAGAAGTAATAAGAGATATTTTAAGAGATAGAGAAGCTAAAGAAAAGGAAACAAGAATGTCTCATATTAGATCATCAGAACAAACTAAAAATCAAATTAAAAGCGAAGGACGCACATTAAAGAAATAAAAGCATTTGACAATTGTTCGATAGTTTGATATATTAATCTCGTAATAAATCAATTAGTTATTCGCGTTTTATTACCGTGACACTTATTTAATAAGTGAGGTTAATAATGATAAGAACCTTAGAATCTCATCATGAATAACAAAATAAACTACAGGAAATTTTTGTGGTAGATTTTGCTGTTCATGAAAGGAGGTTCTTTTTTAATACCACACTAAAAAAATAAGAAAGAAGGAAAATAATATGAAAGAAATACAAGAAGCAGAATATGATTATTATGAGGTAATAAAAGATTGGAATTTTGACAAGTTTGAAATTGAAAGTGAAATGTTAACTAATTGGGACTTATTTGGATTATTAAGAAAACTTGCTAATAAGGATTCAAAAATATTAGATTTAGGAACTGGAGGAGGAGAGAAGGTTTTAAGAGAATATCCAGATTGTGCTGAGATACTTGGAACTGACTTTTCACCTGCTATGATTGAAACATGCGAAAAGAATTTAAAAGCATCTGGAAGAAAGAACATATCTTTTAGATTAATGGACAATCTAAAAATGGATGTACCAAAGAATTATTTTGACATAGTGGTAGCAAGAAACACTGTAACAGATCCAAAACAAATCTATGAATGTTTAAAGCCAGGTGGACACTTACTACTACATGGAGTAGACCAGTATGACTGTTACAGATTAAAAATGATATTTGGAAGAGGTCAAGCAATGCACGATGTTAAACCAATAAGCGTAATAGATTATGAAAATGTCGTTAATGCAGGCTTCAAGGATGTAGAACTTGTTCCAATACACGAAAGAGAATATTTCAAAAACAGAGAATTGTTAAAAGAATTCTTATTAAAAGTACCAATAATAGACGATTTTAGTGAAATCGAAGAAGACAACAAAGATTACTATGCAAAAGATCTAGAAGACGACAAACTTGACAAATACATCGAAGAAAACACTCATGATGGAAAGATACTTCTATTAAGAAGATATTTTGGAATATCTGCAAGAAAGTAAAATAAGGGGAGAATACTCCTCTTTTTTACTTAAAATATAAACTTTTTGTTGAATATATAAAAGTTTTATGCTACAATCTTGTGTAGAAAGCGACGGAAGGAGGGGAGTCAAAATGGCACAAGTTCAAGTACCAGTAAAGAATGGAAACCTAGATATGGCTTTAAGAAAATTAAAACAAAAACTTGCAAGAGAATCTGTCCCTTCTGAGTGCAAAAAAAGAGAATTCGCAGTTAAACCTGGAGATAAGAGAAGAGAAGCTAAAAAAGCTGGAATCAAAAATGCTCAAAAGAGAAACAGAGCTAATAGAGATTAATAAAGTTATATTGATATTAAAATTGATGCTATCATCAATTTTTTTATTTAATGAATATTAGTAATATGTTATAATTTATAAAGGAGATGATATTATGACTAAAATAGATGATTTACAAAAAGAAATGGTACAAGCTATGAAAGATAAAGATACTTTAAAGATTAATGTACTTAAGATGGTTAAAGGTGCCATACAGCTTGAAAAAATAAATAATGGAAGAGAATTAAACGACGAATTATTTATCGATGTAGTTGTTAAACAAATTAAAGAAAGAAATGAATCTATCGAAGAGTTTAAAAAAGGAAATAGACAAGATCTAGTAGATAAAACTCAAGCTGAAGTAGATATTCTTAATACATATCTTCCTGAACAATTATCAAGTGAAGAAGTAGAAAAGATAATTGATGAAATATTTGATGCAGTAAAACCTACTAGTCAAAAAGATATGGGTGCTGTAATGAAAGAAGCAACTGCTAAACTCAAAGGTAAAGCAGATATGAAGATGGTTAGTACTCTAATAAAAGATAAGCTTTCTAATTTATAATAATAAAAGTAGATATTATATCTACTTTTTTATTTTGCATAAGTAAAGGTGTAATAATAATAGTATAGATTAATTGAAAAGATATTAATTTAATAGTAAAATTAAATATGAGAGGAGTTTCTATGAATTCTTTGTATAATAACTTAAAAGATATTATTCTAATGACCTGGCCAACACTCTTTATATCACTTATAGTAATAGTGTCACTTAGAATTTGTTATATAATTAAACATAAACAAGAATTTATCTTATATAGAGAAATATTTTTACTATTATTTGTACTTTATATATTATGCTTATTCCAAGTTGTAACTGCACAAGATATAAATTTACTTGATGGTAATAATTTTATCCCATTTAAAGAGATATTTAGATATAAGATAGGTAGTAAATATTTTATTAAGAATATAATTGGTAACGTTATAATGTTTATGCCTTATGGTTTCTTTGTAGGAAGATATGCTTCTTTAAAAGATAGTAAATTAACTATATTTTTATTATTACTAGCATCCGTTTCTATAGAAGTAACACAGCTTGTAATAGGAAGAGTATTCGATGTCGATGATATTTTACTCAATGTTACTGGAGGTATAATTGGATACGCTATATATAGATGCATAGATAAGATATATAACATAGTACCAAATATATTTAGACATAGAATATTCTTGAATATATTGTCAGTATTACTACTAATAGTTACTGGTACGATAATAGTTCAAATACTTATATAGGAGATATTATGGAAATAGAAGTATTTAATTTAACAAATGAAGATATTGATGAAGAATTAGATGGATTAAATAAATATCTACATAGTGTTGCAAAAGATGAAAATCTAGGAAATGTAATATTTAATGTAATAATTGTAGATAATAATAAGATTCATGAGATAAACAAAGAATATAGAAATATAGATAGAGAAACTGATGTTATAAGTTTTGCATTAGAAGATGACAAAACTTTTAATACTACTGATGTAAGAATGCTTGGAGATATATATATATCTATAGATAAAGTAAGAAGTCAAGCGGAAGAATATGGTCATTCCTTTAAGAGAGAATTATATTTTTTAGCAACACATGGGCTTTTACATTTACTAGGATATGATCATATGACTAAAGAAGATGAAAAAGTTATGTTCTCTAAACAAGAGGAGGTATTAAATAAATATGGCATCAAAAGGGAAGAGTAAAAAGAGTAAGAATTTAATAGATAGTTTTAAATATGCAATTGAAGGATTAATATATGGTATTACTAAAGTAAGAAATATGAGAATACATCTATTATTTACTGTATTAGTAATATTAGGAGGAATATTCTTTCATATAACAAAATATGAATATTTGATATGTTTAGTATTCGTAGCACTTGTAATATCACTTGAACTTATGAATACTGCTATTGAAGATGTAGTAGATCTTGCTTCTCCTGAAGTACATCCGCTAGCTAAAAAAGCAAAAGATGTAGCAGCAGCTAGTGTACTAGTTTCTTCAGGTATATCGTTTATAGTAGGTGTAGCAATATTTATGCCAAGAATATTAAATATGTTTCATATAGGAGGATAAAATGGTAGAAAAATTATTAGAATTACAAAAAAATGCTTATGTTCCATTTTCTCACTACCCAGTAGCATCAATTGTAGTAACTAAAGATGGTAGAGAGTTCGTTGGAGTTAATGTAGAAGATGCATCAACTAGAGCAGGTACTTGTGCTGAGAGAACTGCACTATATTCAATGCTTGCAAATGGATATACTAAAGGTGATGTTAAAGAAATAAACGTTATGGTATCAAGCGGTAGAGTAGGTACTCCTTGTTTTGTATGTAGACAGATGATTATCGAGCTTTGTGATTTAGATACAGTAATTAATTGTTATTCTACTAGGGGAGAAGTAAAAAGCTTTACTGTAAGAGAATTATGCCCATATCCATTTACTGGTGATGATCTAGTATGAAAAGTGGATTTGTAACAATAGTAGGTAGACCAAATACTGGTAAAAGTACATTATTAAATTCTATTCTAGAAAGAAAAATAGCAATAACATCTAATGTATCAGGAACTACTAGAAATATTATCGAAGGAATATATAACGATGAAGACTCTCAAATAGTATTCGTCGACACGCCAGGTATACATAAACCAGTTAATAAACTAGGTAGCTATATGAATAATAAAGCCTATGAGATGATGAATAATGTAGACTTAATATTATTTACTATGGATGTAACTAAACCTTTCGGTAAGGGAGATAACTTAATACTAGAAAGAATTAAAAATGAGAATAAACCAGTATTCTTAATACTTAATAAAGTAGATTTAATAGATAAGAATAAACTATTTAATATAATAGATGAATATAGTAAACTATGTGATTTTAAAGAAGTATTTCCTATATCTGCTTTAAAAGGAGATAATATCGATGATCTAATTAAGAGTATTAAAAAATACTTAGATGATGGAGATAGATATTATAGTGAAGATGATATAACTAATGTTTCTTTAAAATTCCAGATAGGGGAGCTAGTAAGAGAAAAACTTCTTTGGCTTACTAAGGATGAAGTACCACATACTATCACGTGTTATACAGAAACTTATGAAGATATGGGTACATACATAGATATTGGTGTAGTAGTTGTCGTAGATAGAGAAAATCTAAAGAAGATAATTATTGGTAAACAAGGATCTATGCTTAAACAAGTAGGTATTTATGCTAGAAAAGATATAGAAGAATTAGTAGGTAAGAAAGTTAATTTAAAAACTTATGTTAAAGTTATAGAAAGTTGGAGAGAAAAAGAAAAGTTCTTAAAAGAACTTGGATTTGATGAAATAAATGAATAAGAAAAGTATAAAAATAGAAGGAATAGTTGTCGGAGAAACTCTCTATGGAGAATCAAGTAAGATATTAAAGATATTTACAAGGGACTATGGAATGATAAGTGTAATGGCAAAAGGCGCTAAGAAACCAAAAAGCCCACTTCATGAGTCATCAAATAAATTAGTATATGCAAGCTTTGATATCTCATATAAAGAAGAAGGAGTATCGACATTAATAAGTGCAGACATAATAAATAATTTCAAAAATATTATTATGGATTATCACGATATTGATAAAAAGATGTATTCCTTTTATATAGTCGATTTAATAGTACAAGTTATTAATCATATGAAGATTAATAATGAAGAAGATGATAGTATCTATGATCTATTAATTGATTCTATAATAAAGATTAATGAAGGCTTTAGTGCTCAAATATTATATGATATTGTAAGACTAAAGATGTTAGATTATCTAGGAGTTAAACCAAGTCTTAATGGATGTAATAATTGTGGCTCTATGGATATAATTACTTTCTCTAGTGATAATTATGGCTTTATATGTAAAGACTGTTACACTGGAGGTAAAATATATAGTGAAGAATCTATCAAAATGCTTAGAATGTTATATCTAGTAGATGTTAAAAGAATACAGAAGCTAGATATTCCTATGTCAGTATATGAAGATATAGAAGAATTCTTAGATGATTACTATATAGAAAATACAGGTATATATCTAAAGAGTAATAAAAATAAAGAAATATTAAACAAAGTAAAAGGAGTTATTGAATAGCTCCTTATTTTTTATTTATTTCATTTATTAATGTCGATAATAGATTAACTGCAATATTCTTAGTTTTATTATCTATATCAGTATCTGGATTAAGTTCTACTAAATCGAATGATTTAAGTACATCTATATGATTTATTATTTCATCCATAATAGCATAAGCTTCTTCAAGATTAATACCGTTTACTGCGCTTACACTTACTCCAGGAGCAACTGCTGGATCTATGACATCTAAATCGTAACTGATATGAAGACCATCACAGTCTTTAACTATATCGTATGCTTTATTCATTATTTCTTTGACACCATACTTTTTAATATCTTCTGTAGTAAATACCGTTACTCCAGCTTTTTCAAGATTTATATATTCAGGTGCTTCGATATCTCTTGCTCCAATAATAACAGCTTTCTTAGGATCTATATAATTATTATTTTCTACAAAGTAAGATAGATCATTACCATTTTGTCCAGTGATAGAGCATAGTGGCATACCATGAATATTACCTGTAATAGTAGAATCCATATTATGATAATCAGAGTGAGCATCTATCCAAAATATACCAATATTATTATGTTTCTTTCTCGATGCTAAATCACTACCAATAGCAATTGCATGATCTCCTCCAATAGTAATAACAAAGTTGTTATCGTTAACTATTTCCTTATATAGCTCTTCATTGAATTTATTAACATATTTAATATTTCTCTTTTTATTACCAGGTTCTAATTCTTTTTGTACATCATCTTTTTTTATAATAACTGTTCTATCTACAACATTATCAAATTCATTTATTACTAGTGGTCCTTTTTCACTACCACATACTTTTACTCCAAGGTCAGAGCATGCCTTCATAATTGTTATTTTCATATATACCTCCTAGAGTTACTAATAAATAAATAATAGTATAAAATGACAAATTATTCAATAAAATATACTTTTTTATTATTTTTAGTGTATACTTTTTATTAGAGGTAGTTTATGAGAAAGTTAAATGAATTATACGATTGTGAATATGATGTTGAGATAAAATCAATTAAGATAAATTCTAAAGATTGTGAAGAAGGAGATTTATTTATATGTACTAAAGGTGTTACTGCTGATAGACATGACTTTGCAGAAGATGCTGTTAATAATGGAGCAGTAGCAGTAGTAGCTAGTAAAAAGATAGATGTAAAAGTTCCAGTTATATATGTTGAAGATACTAATAAAGAATTACCACTTTTATGTGCTAGATTCTTTGGTAATCCAGAAAAAGAACTAAAGATATATTCGGTTACAGGAACTGATGGTAAGACTAGTACAGCAACTATCGTACAGTACTTACTTGGTAGTGATAGATGTGGTTATATAGGAACTAATGGAAGATGTTGTGCTAAGTTTACTAAAGATACTAACAATACTACGCCAGACGCAGACAAATTATTTGAGTACTTTAGAGAGTTTATAGATAATGGCTGCGATACAGTAATGATGGAATCATCTAGTGAAGCATTCTTTAGAGGAAGACTTCAAACAATAAAATATGATATTGGAGCAATTACTAATATCACAAGAGAACATTTAAATATTCATGGTTCATTTGAAAATTATATCGAATGTAAATGTATGCAGTTCAAACAAATTAAAAAAGATGGATATGCAATACTTAATAAAGATGATGAATATTATGAAACTGTAAGAAAAGCTTGTAAATGTAAGCATATATTTACTTATGGTAAAGATAAAGATAATACTTTAGCAATTAAAGATTTTAAAGTATTCCCTAATAAGACATTAATAACATATACTTATGATAAGAAAGATTATGAAATAGAAAGTCCATTACTTGGAGACTTTAACGTATATAATCTAGCATGTGGTATTCTATTTGCATTAGCAGATGGAATGACTATGGAAGAGATTATTCCTAGAATAAAAGATATAACAGTGTCAGGAAGACTTGACGTTCTTCCAGATTATGGTCAAGACTTTACTGTAATGGTAGATTATGCACACACTCCAAATGGAATAAGTAACTTGCTTAAATTTGTTCATACACTTGATATCAATAGAAGTATCGTAGTTATCGGATCAGCTGGAGAACGTGATTTCTTAAAAAGACCACTTATGGGTAGAACAGTAATAGATAATGCTAGTTATGCTATATTTACTTACGAAGACCCAAGAAGTGAAGATCCTAAAGATATCATTAATATGATGGTCAGTGAAATAGAAGATAAATCTAGATATGAAATAGTAGTAGATAGAGCAAAAGCTATTAAAAGAGCTATCGAAATAGCAGGTAAAAACGATATCGTATTAATTCTTGGAAAAGGAAATGAGACTTATGAAAAGCTTAAAGATAGAGTTATTTACTTTAATGATATCGAAGAAGCAACAAGAGCTTTAAAGGCAAGAGTTAATAATGAAAAGTTTAAGAAAAAAGATAAGAAATAATCTAAAATAGAGATGTGTTATCTCTATTTTTTTGTTATAATATTTCTTAGATTTAGGGTGATTTATTTATGGATATGAAACATATTAGAAATTTTTCAATTATAGCACATATTGATCATGGTAAAAGTACACTAGCAGATAGAATATTAGAAGCTACAGGTGCACTTAGTAAAAGAGAAGCTAAAGAACAGTATTTAGATAGTATGGATATCGAGCGTGAAAGAGGTATTACTATCAAACTTAATACTGCTCATTTAAAATATACTTATAATGGTGAAGAATATACTCTAAACCTAATTGATACACCAGGTCATGTCGACTTTTCTTATGAAGTATCAAGAAGTTTAGCATCCTGTGATGGAGCTCTTCTAGTAGTAGATGCATCTCAAGGAATAGAAGCACAAACACTTGCTAATCTATATTTAGCTCTAGATAATAATCTAACTATAATACCAGTTATTAATAAGATAGATTTACCTAGTGCCGATATTCCAAAAGTAAAAAAAGAATTAATGGATTTAATTGGTTTCGAAGAAGAAGATATAGTACTTACTAGTGCTAAGACTGGTGAGGGAATACCAGAACTACTAGATATGATATGTAAGAAAATACCAGAACCAAAAGGTAATCCTGATGGTAAACTTCAAGGATTAATCTTTGATAGTATCTTTGACTCATATAGAGGAGTAATTATCTCAACTAGAATAATGAATGGTAAATTAAGAGTTGGAGATAAAATCAAGATGATGGAAACTGGTGCAGTATACGATGTAACAGGATTATTTGTTAATACTCCACATGAAGTACAAGTAAACGAATTATCTTGTGGTGATGTTGGATTTGTATCAGCATCAATTAAAAGTATATCTGACGTAAAAGTAGGGGACACTGTAACAAATGCAAGTGATCCTTGTGAAGAAGCTCTTCCTGGATACAAACAAATGAAATCGATGGTATTCTGTGGTTTATTCCCAATCGAATCAAATAAGTTTGAAGACTTAAGAGAATCACTTATGAAGTTAAAACTTAATGATGCATCATTAGTGTTTGAACCAGAGACAAGTAGTGCCTTAGGATTCGGTTTTAGATGTGGTTTCTTAGGACTACTTCACATGGATATAATTAAAGAAAGAATAACAAGAGAATTTAATATAGATATAATTACTACAGCACCAAGCGTAGTATACGAAGCTTATTTAACTGATGGAAGTATTTTACAAGTAGATGCACCAAATAAACTTCCAGATAAGACAGTTCTTAAAGATGTTAAAGAGCCATACGTTAAAACTAGTATATTTACTCCAAGTGAGTATATAGGTCCTATTATGGAACTATGTCAAAATAGAAGAGGTACATACTTAGGAATGGATTATATTGATCCAACAAGAGTAAATATTCACTATGATATTCCACTATCTGAAATAGTATATGATTTCTTCGATAAACTAAAGAGCTATACAAAAGGATATGCTTCATTTGATTATGAACTATCTGGATACAAATCAAGTGATTTAGTAAAGATGGATATTTTGTTAAATGGAGAAGTAATAGATGCTTTAAGTATTATTGTACATAAAGACTTTGCATATAATCGTGGTAGAAGTATCGTAGAATCACTAAGAAAGAATATACCTAGACAGTTATTTGAAATACCTGTTCAAGCATCTATCGGTTCAAAGATTATAGCAAGAGAAACTATTAAAGCTTTAAGAAAAGACGTACTTGCTAAATGTTATGGTGGAGACATAACTCGTAAGAGAAAACTACTTGAAAAACAAAAAGAAGGTAAAAAACGTATGAAACAAGTAGGAAGTGTAGAGCTTCCACAAGAAGCATTTATGAGTGTTCTATCTATGGATGAGGATAACAAATAATGCCTAGAAGTGTTTATATACATATTCCTTTTTGTAAAAGTATTTGCTCTTACTGTGATTTCTGTAAGATATATTATTATGAAGATATAGCATCAAATTATATCAAAGCACTTAAAGAAGAAGTATTATCTAGATATAAAAATGAAGAGATAGAAACACTTTATATAGGAGGAGGAACTCCAAGTAATCTATCTATGAACAATACAAAACAACTGTTTGATATTATAGATGTATTTAAAATAGATGATTTAAAAGAATTCACTTATGAATTTAATGTTCAAGATATTGAAGAAGAAAAACTAAAATATCTAAAAGAACATAAAGTAAATAGAATTAGTATTGGAGTAGAAACTATTAATAAAAAAGGGCAAACTTTATTAAATAGGATATATTCCAAAGAATTAATAATAGATAAGATTAATCTAGCTAAGAAGTACTTTGATAATATTAATATAGATTTAATCTATGCATATAAAGATGAAACACTTGATGATATAAAAGAAGATTTAGAGTTTATTACTAGTTTTAATCCTAAACATATATCTACTTATTCTTTAATAATAGAAGAACATACAATATTATTTAATAAAGGCTTTGTTCCTATAGATGAAGAATTAGATAATAAAATGTATTACTATATTAGGAAGTTTTTAAAAGATTTGGGTTATAATCATATTGAGATAAGTAATTTTGCTAAAGAAGGATATAGACCACTTCATAATTTAGTATACTGGAATAATGAAGAATACTACGGCTTTGGAGCAGGTGCAAGTGGTTATATAAATGATATAAGATATACTAATACTAGAAACGTATTTAAATATATTAAAAATGATTATAAATATTTAGAAGATAACTTAACTATTAGTGATAAAATAGAAAATGAACTTATACTTGGTTTAAGAAAAATAGAAGGTATAAGTATAAAAGAATTTAAAGATAAATATAATATAGATATTAGAGAAGTATATGATATAGATACACTTATAGATAAAGGATACTTAATTAATGAAGATGATAGATTATATATTCCAGAAGATAAACTATATGTATCTAATAGTATTCTATTAAACTTTATAGGAGGATAATATGAACAAGAAAGATAAAGTAAAAGTCTTTGAGCAAGAATTTAATTACATAAAAGATAAAGATATTAAAGCCGATGCTGAATATCTAATTGGTAGTCTTCCTGATTACTATTTTGAAGTTGACGCATCAAGTACTGGTAAATATCATCCTAAATATGCTCAAGGAAAAGGTGGCTTATCAAGACACGTTAAAAGTGCAGTTAAGATGGCTGTAGAGTTACTTGCAGATCCTTCTATAGGAGGAATATATAGTGATCATGAAAAAGATTTAATTTATTTATCACTTCTTATTCACGATGGATTAAAATATGGAAAAGTTAAAGAACAATATACTAGATTTGATCATCCACTTTTAATTAGTGAATTTGTAGAAGATAATAAGGATAAATTAAAGATGACAGAAGAAGATAGGGAGAAGGTAAAAAGTTCAGTAGCATCTCATATGGGGCCTTGGAATACAAGTAGTTATAGTGATATAACACTTCCAGTACCTAAAAAACCTATGGAGAAGTTCGTTCACATGTGTGATTATTTAGCTAGTAGAAGATTTATTCTACTTGAGTTTGATAAAGATGATCATATAATAGATGAATCAAAATATTAACTAATAGGGAGGTAAGAATGAAGACAGTTGATATCGACTATATTAATCAAAAACTATTTGAAGAGAATTGTGACCCAATTAAACTTCAAAGAACTGAATATCTAGAAGTAAAATCTAATGGTAGTAAATTATTAGATAAAGATGGTAATCCAGTTGGAACAAAAGGGGATATGTATACTAAACAAATACTAGATAGGATTCTTCAAGAAGGTACAATGGATATTAATCCTAGACCACATTAT
>JAEEGL012686535.1_pt1 | contig 17795 bp, 39 predicted proteins | sample 9134231 | NCBI WGS metagenome assembly JAEEGL01 (sample SAMN16246548, study PRJNA631951) | gut metagenome | biome: gut microbiome; feature: rumen; material: fiber-attached | host: Bos | place: Iran: Karaj | collected 2018-10 | reverse complement strand
TTTATAAAAAGTCAAGGCAGAAGATAAACCTACCTTCTGCCTTGATCTTATCTAGAGATGCGGATTCCCGCTATTTTACTTTAGTCCAAAGTATTAAACTCATCATCCATATTAAAGCATTAAATACTGTTATTTTTGAAAAATCAAATAATGTTACGATAACCAAACAAATGCACCCTATTCCCATAAGAACTATATAAAAAGATTTATCCATTATCAAAAAAGGTTGCCAAGTAGAGTCTATATAAATTAAAGCAATTACACAAAATACACAGATTAATCCACCAATTGCTGTTAATATCATTCCCGCAAGTGACATTTAATTACCCTCCTTAATTATGATATGCAAAGAGTTTATAAAGCATCTACTAAACTCTTCTCTTGTTAAATTATATTCATTTTTAATTTGTTCATATCTACGATTAGCTTCGTGCATTGCATGATTATAACTTCTATCTTTCAAAAACTTTTCAATCATTTCTGTTGTGTAATTGTCATCAAAGCATATTGTAGTTTGCCACTGGTATCCGCCATATTTCGATGTTTGTGATATTACTGTATAATTTTTCATATTACAATTTTCCCTTTCTCTATTATTCTATAAATATTATATCATAATTTTTTTTAGTTGTCAAGGTTTCCGCGGGAGGTGGGATAAAAGTTGACAACTACTAAATTTTTTGATATAATATTAATATAGGAAAGAAGGTTTATTTAGAAAAAGAAAAAATGAAGAAAAATCATTATTCGGAGAGCGAGAAATATTAACGAAAATATACGAGCAAAGTCGATTTTCTTAAAATTTGTTCATAAAAGTTGGTCAAGCAAGGTAAATGATCCACTTTTATTTTTTATATAACACTGAGAGAAAAAAATCGCTACGCAAAGGAGGATTAGTGATGGAAGTAGATGAAATTAGAAAAAGAGTGGTTAGATTTCATCAAGAAGAAGGAGTAAGTTATAAATATATTGCTAGTTTATTAAATATTAATACTAGCACTTTTTATAGCTTTACTAGTGGAGAGAGATCTCTTTCTGAAGATAATCTAATTAATTTAGATTATTACCTCAAAGAAAGAGGTTATTAAGGAGGAGTTAATGAATTTAAAGCAAAATAAAAAGCAAATTAAAATTGTATATTCTTTAAAGATACATACACAATTACAACTAAGAGGATTTGAATATCTAAAAGTTATGCCAAATCCTAAAAATGATAAGTATAATTGTTGGGTTTATGAAGCAACTCCCGCATTTAATAAAGCATTTGATGCTATTGTTGATGAAGGGAGGGGCTTATTATGAAAACCGTTCCTAATCAAAATATTATTGTAATTAAGAAAACACCTTGTAAAGATAATTTCTTAAAGATAAAAAATAATGAATGGATGCAAGCCGCAAAAACATGTGGAGATAAAGGTGCCGCATTTAAATTATATTTATACCTTGCCGCAAATGAGATAGGATTTAATTTAGCTTTAAGTAAAGTTGCAGTTGAGAACGCTATTGGTGTTAAACAAAGTAATTATTATAAATGCTTTGATTTTTTAGTTGAACAGGGGTATTTGCGGCAAGTGGGTAAAAATAAATATGAATTTTATACTAGTCCTTATATAGAAGATAAGGATTCCACTGTAGTGGAAAATTACACTCCAGTGGAAAAAGTAGAAAAAAATCCACTTTCCACTCCAGTGGAAAATTCCACTCAGGTGGAAAAAGTAAATACCTTTAACTTCTAATTTTTACACTCCAGTGGAAAATTCCACTGTAGGATAAAATTCCACTGTGGTGTAATTTTCCACTCAGGTGTAAAAAAGTAAATAAAAATCTACTTTCCACTCGGGTGGAATTTTACACTACAGTGGAAAAAGTAAGTAAAAATATAAGTTTCCACTCCAGTGGAAAGTAAATGAAAGATAAGGATTTTCCACTCCAGTGTAAAAAATTTTTCCACTGTGGGGTAAAATTACAATAGATTTTTTCCACCCGAGTGATATAGAAATATATAATATATAGAGATTTTGAATAGATAGACGAATAGATTCGTCACTTCGTGACAAATCTATTCTTATAGCGGATTGAGGCGCGGAAAGGAGTAGGTTATGCCCGAAGAAGATAATAAGGAGAAAGAGGATTATTTAGAAAAATCTGATATACCGGGGATGTATATGACTGAAGAAGAAAAAGATAAGATATTATATGAAAATTTAGATAAGTTATTAAAATGTTTAGCCAATGAATTTTAAAACAGGGTTCCCGCATTTATATATTTGGGAGGATGTTTACTTTTTTATGGTGAAGCCATTTTAAAAAGATATAAAAAAAATATTTTAGAAAAAAGAATTACTTTTTGGAATATTGATTATAAAAAGGAGATAATTATGTTGACTGCAATTTTAGTATTGTGTTTTGTGAATACCGCATGTATTGCTGCTCTTGTTGGATTAAAGATATATGATAATAGTAGATATGAGACTATTATAGAGGATTCTTTTGGTCAACAAGTAGATAATAAGATGGTTAGTTTGCTAAGCAAACTAATGTGAGGTTAATATGAAAAATATAGATTATTAGTAGTGAGGATGGGGAAATGGTAGAAGATAGAGGGGGAATAGTCGAGTAAAGTAATAGAAAAGGAGTAGGATAAACAAAAATGAACTAGAATAAAGAAGAATGGCTCTAGGTGGCTAGATGGCGTTTGTTCCTGCGACCCATACTTCTAGTCCTTTCCTTTTATCGTATTCGTCTTCCTTTTCCTTTATCTATTATAATATCTCCCCACTACAATTAGCGAGGTCAAGCTCCCGCTGCCTCGCTAATTTCCTCTTTCTCTTGTTCTTACTTTGCAATACTATTGAAAAAATCTCTCAGAATCTGGTCATCTGAGCTATGCTTAACTGGAGCCTTTGTCTCCTCAAGTTTCTTTGACATTCTTGTTAGCTTCAGGAGTGTAGTCAGATCACCCTCAATATCTTTTATGGCGTTGTCGACCTCTTCACAATAGTTGTCATACTCATCATTAGTAAACATAGTATCAAGCAAAGCTTCCATATAATCTACTAATGCTAAAACAAGATCTTCACGACTACTCTCAATTGCGGCGGTTCTCGCCTCCTGACGGCGAGCATCCCTCTTATCATAATAATCTTTGACGCTCTTCGTCAAACCCTCGATCACATCTTCATAATCGGCGCCCGCATCATCCAAATATGCGGCAAGTACTTTTTCTAATTCATCTTTAGTCATTTTTGACTCCTTTCTTTTGTTCTATATATTTTATATATTCGCTGATTATTTCATCAGTTTTTTTTCATTAGTTTATTTATATAATTATGAGGTAAAATTTGTCCCCCAATATTTTCAAACTCTAGGTACATTGCAGATAAATGGCGGTTTGCACAGTCCCACATTTTGTTCTTTAGTTCGTCTCTGTCCATATCCACTCCTCTTGTTTGCGGCAGCGGCCTGGGTCCCCACTCTAGGTTGAGGCCCCGCTGCCTAGTTATATATAATATATTGCGGTTTGGAAAGAAGGGTCTAAACGCACCACATTATATTATTCTTTTATTTTATCTTTATATGTATATTATAACATAATTTTTTGAAAATGTCAAGTTTTCTCTTTCTCCGATTTTATTTAGCGTGTAGGAACGTGAGCATATATAATTATCCTAAAGTTATACCCCAACGTGTGTTTGTTCGTTAGCAAAATTTTGCGTGGCAAATTCATTTGCGGGAGCAAAAATTAAATCGTGTTTTAACAAAAAATTAAATCGTGATTTAATTAAATCATGATTTAACAAGACCGCTGCCCTGAGCTATATGGATGGACGAGTTTCGGGATTCATAAGTGAAATGCCATATGGGGCTAGAAGTATTGAAAAAATCGCATATGGGTCTGGGTTGGGGAATTCGGCGCCATCACGAGCGCTGGCGCCGCGATGAATTCAGGATTTAATAAAAACTAGATTTAATTCCCAATCCCGCACGAAAAAATGTGAAAATACTTGACTTCCTAAAAATGCGGCGCGATGCGACCATTGTCGCGCCGCCAAAAGTTAAAGTGACATTTAATTTTTGAAATTCTATTGGCGCATAAAAATTAAATCTAAATTTAATAAAATTTAAAATAAATAAAAAAACACGCAAAAATGCGTGTTTTTCAGTAAAAAAGGCTTATTTTTTCGGAGGTCTTTGCTGAATTACATCTATTTTGAAGATTTTATCGTTAATTTTTATCTGTATCAGCTTATTTTCCTTTAAAACAGCGATATTTTCAGATGGATAAGGCAAACTTGCTAAAATATCGTCAAAAAGTATCTTTTTTTCATCAGAAACCTTGATAGTTGGTTTTTTTCTTTTCTTTTTTGTAGTTTTTTCTACACTATCATAGACCGGATGAGAAAGCTGTTTTGCCTTTTCGTCAAGAGCGATTTGCTCCTCATTCTCGAACTCTCCTTCATCTTCGAGATATGTTTGAATAGCCTCTTCCTCTGTTAAGTCAAGAGAAATCATATACTGTTTAATTACTCTATCTTTTATATTGATAGTTTTTCCACTCGGCAATTTATATTTCATTTTTCAACCCCCTTTTTATTGGGGGGGCGTGGTCTTATATTCCACGCCCCGACTTCTATGCCCTTGTCACTCTGCGATAGCGAAGAGGGACTTCTTACCGTCCTTTGTCTTAACAACCTTGCCAGCAATCACAAGCTGACGAAGAAGAGCTGATACTCTCTGATTTGTCAGACCCGAAAGGTCGTCATTGGATGCGATAATCTCTGATACAGTCTTTCCCTCTGCGGTCAGAGTGTCGAGAATGTTCTTCTTGAAACCCTCATTCTCTTTCTGCTGAGCAGTAGGCTTGCGGTTATCTGACTTCTTTGTAGCCTGAGCCTTGCGCCCCTCAAGGAACTCAACCATCTCATCCACAGACATCACACTCTGCTCTCCTTTGAGAGCCTTGATTACCTCATCGAACTTGATAGCATTTGTCATCTTCTGCATAATACGATACCTCACTTTCGTTTGTTTTGTTTTTGTTTATCTTACATACTTATTATATCATAGGTTTGAAAGTTTGTCAAGCACTTTTTTTATTTTTTTTAATTTTTTTCTTACTTGATTGCTTGTTACTTTCCTTACCTTGTATAATCATTATAGCATACTTTGTTTTCTTTGTCAAGCACTTTTTTATTTTTTTAAGATTTTTTTTAATACTTTTCTTTTTTCATTTTCTATAATTATTATAACATATTTTTTTTAAAATGTCAACCTTAAATTTACATTTAATTTTAGGAAATTTTGCTACACAAGCGGTCTACGGTTTTGTGGAGAAAAAATGTGCAGTAATAATTAAATCTAGATTTAACGGCGCGCGGCGACCCATCGCGCGCCGCCAAAAACTATATTTAGATTTAACTAATTTTTGGCAAACAAAAAAGCGGATATTAAATCCGCTTTTAATTATTCTTCTGTTTCTTCTTCAATCTCAAAATCAACATCAATGAATGTGTTTGCCCACTCCCAAAGTTCATTCTCGATTTCTTCTAAAGTAGCGTCATCCTCAAACTCAAAATCTTCTTTATGTTCTGCCGTAACAAAACCAAAACTAGCGGTTGCGTGAACTATCTTCATAATTAAATCCTCCTTTTATCGTATTGCATAATCATCAAAAGCAATTCCTTCTAAAAGTAACGCGAGGCTCCACAAATCTTCTGCCGAGAAACCAATTTCGCCTACCTCAATATAATGATTACCCCCTATGGTATCATCAATTTCATTATAGAAACCTCTAAGGAACATCGCTGTATTTTTGAATTCCTTTCTTTCCTCGTCTGTCAATTTAATTGTATAGGTTTTTGTTTCAACTATCTTCATAGTTAAATCCTCCTTTATTTTTTGCGGAAGCCCTTAGTTATAAAGGGCTTTCCGCATAGGTTTATGCTGACGCAAGCACTGTGCAAAAATCTGACTTTCGATTTTCACGTCCTCAAGTCCTGTGTGACTTTCCTCAAAGTCATTGTTACCCGATAAATAGCGGTGTAAAATCTCCGCGGTGAGCCTGACTCTCGGTATTCTATGCTTGGTCATATATCCGTTACGCTCACAAAATCTGCGGTAACTCGGCTGATTGCCATATATGTCATTAGCCATTTTCAAGGTGTCATACCATTCTGTGCCATATGGGAAGAAGTAGCGGTATTTCGACTTGCTTATGTATCTCTGTGTATTGTTTAAGGCTCGCAAGTCAAAGCCAGCATTATGAGCAACCGCGATTTTTGTGTTATAGCGTTTCATCATATCAAGAATAATTGTTCTTGCGGTATGCAACTGAACGAGCTGACGAGTACCATTTTTTATATCTTCCCAATACATAGGGATTTTCTTTGCATAGTAAGCACTTTTCATCACGTCCTTCATTCCAATAAAAGTTTCAGCAATAACGAACGACTGTTCCTCATATACGTTGCCTTTCTTGTCAACAATAGCGCAACCAATATCATATACAAGCGATTGCGTGAGGTCGAGTCCGTCCTCTGTTACGATACCGTTACAAGTCTCGGTATCAATCATCAAAAAATACTTTTTACGTCTGTCCATTTTAGGAACCTCTCTTTCTTTATCTTATGTACTTATTATAGCACACATTTTTCATTTTGTCAAGCACTTTTTTCAATTTTTTTTATTTTTTTTCTTGTGCTTTCCTTTTCTTTTTTACAAGTATATTATAACAAGTAAATGTGTCAAAAATGTGTCAGCTGCTCCGAAACTTTACGAAAATGTGCGGGCGCCGGTAGTTGCGTCTAACTAGTTTTAGGATTTCCTAACTAGAGTTAGTTGGGACTAACTCGAATTAGAAAAAGCTAACTGAAGTTAGTTACGTAAAACTCGGGCCAAGCTTGCCGAAGGCGGCCCGCCAAAAATTTAATTTACTTTTAACTTTGGAAAAACAAAAAAAAATGAAGGTTAGTTTTAACTAACCTTCACTATGAAAGGGAGGAAACTAAATTAGGATTTAATAAAGGGGTGGTGGGACTCGAACCCACATCTTGCTCTCGTTGTTTTTATGGCATGCCGCCGCTTTCTCCATTAAGCTACGCCCCTATATCTAACCGCTACTTTTTCGGCGGTCGATGTTTAATTAAGGTTAAACTATAATCTCCGAACGTGATTTCTCTCTGTGGATTTTTAATTTCGGGATTTAGTCCTTCTTCGGTTAATCTCTCTGCGAGTAAAGTGATTATTTTCATTTTTTCGGGGTCTTTTTTAACTGTTCTTTTCTTTTTATTTTTTTCAGTAGGCTCGTATCTTCTTTGGTCGTGGGCTTTTTTCTGTATTTTTTCGCCCTCGTCTGTGATAAAATCATTTTCATCATCTTCGAACAACTGTTCCGCCTCAGCTCTGTCGATACCTAAGTTTTTCATATAACCATGAATAATTGCCTCTTTTTTTGCTTGTGCTTTTGTCATAATAACCCCCTTGTCTAGGGGCAAGGTCTTATTTTCCTTGCCCCTCGGCTATTGCAATCACTCTGCGATTGCAAACAGTGACTTTTTACCATCTTTGGTCTTAACAACCTTGCCAGCAATCACAAGCTGACGGAGGAGTGCGGAAACACGCTGATTTGTCAGACCTGACAGGTCGTCGCTCATAGAGATAATCTCCGAAACGGTCTTGCCCTCGTTAGTAAGGACATCAAGGATAGCCTCCTTAACCCCCTCATTCTCTTTCTGCTGTGCGGTCGGCTTGCGGTTGCTCGACTTCTTTGTAGCTTTCTCCTTGCGGTCAGCGATGAAAGCCTTTGCCTCGTCAATCGAGAGAACACTCTCCTTGCCATCGAGAAGGTCGTTGATAGCGTCAAACTTGTCTGCAATAGTCATCTTTGTCATAATAGGATACCACCTTTCTTTTGTTTGTTTTGTTTTTGTTTACATATTTATTATAGCATAGTTTTGAAAGTTTGTCAAGTCTTTTTTTTTGATTTTTTTTATTATTTCTTACTTGCAAACCCTTTCTTAACTTTCTATAATTATTATAACATATTTTTTATTATTTGTCAAGTAGTTTTTTTATTTTTTCTTGACTTCTTTTTTGATGTAGGCTTATACCCAGCCTTAACCAGTGCGTTGCGAACATCGTTGTTGTGATAAACATAATTTTTCATTTTTAATACCTCTCTTTCTTTATTTTCTATAATTATTATAACATACTTTTTTTAATTTGTCAAGAGTTTTTTGAAAAATAAATTATTATAAGTATCAAATCAATAACGGCAAACCAATTTATATCTATTTTACTATCATTTATTTTAATATATCCTTTACCGAAAATTGATAAAATAGTAAAAATAATAATTGCGATACCCATATTTTTCACCCCTTTCTTTTTTACAAGTATATTATAATAAATAATTGTGTCAAAAATGTGTCAAAATACAATTAATTTTATATTTAATTTTGGGAAATTTATTATACAAAAGTAATCTGTGTTTTGTGTAGTAAAAATGTGCAGTAATAGTTAAATCTTGATTTTACGTGCCGCAGCGCTAGCTCGCGGCGCGCCAAAAATTAAATCTGTTTTTAACTAATTTTTGGCAATAAAAAAAAAGAGCGGTCGCCCGCTCTAGTCTTTAGTCAATCCCGAAGAGTCCCTTGCGGATTCTCGCCATCACGGGAGTGTCCTTAAATGGAGTTTTAATTTCCTCCATCTGTTCGGTGTACTGCTGACCTGACGCCTTAGCCTCCGCCATAGTCTTAACAACAGTGCCATCATTCAGTTTGTAAGTGAGTGCTCTCATAGTTTTTCCTCCTTTTGTTTTTCTATATTTATTATATCATATATTTTTTAAGTTGTCAAGTGTTTTTTCCTTGACCTATACAAGTAGGTCAAGGAGTTTCTCGAACAGATGTTCGGTCGGGTCGATTGTATCTCCAAGAGTCCAACCTTTGCGGATTTTTTCGTTATCATCAATGAGGACTTGAAAACCGCCGTGACGGCGTGTACAATTTGCTTTTGTAGTACCATACTTTACAAGGTGGATTTCGTCATACACAAAACTCATTTTATCGAGCCACTCAAGCTTCGCATTTCTAACCTTATGGTCATATTCAGGTGTGCTACCCATTGACAACCACGTTGTCACAACGATACGCCAACCCATTCCGCGGAAGATGGTCAAAATTGCGTTTAACATCTCCATGTCGTAAAGTGGCTTTGCTATCTCGTATGGTGTTGGGTTTTCGTTTCTCAACATATCGAGCCAACCCTCAACCCCATACAGATTAGCGATAGTTCCGTCCATATCGAATACCAAAGTCTTTTCCATTTTTGTTACCTCTCTTTCCTTTTTTCTATAATCATTATAGCATACTTATAAGGGTATGTCAAGTATTTTTTTCAATTTTTTTATTTTTTTTACTACACATTGCGGGAACCGGATTGTGGAGTAACGATGGGTAGTTTTGCGGCGAAAAATCTGCGAACTATTTGTTTCGTAAAATTGCGGCAAGCTTGCGCCCGAGGGCGCGCCGCCCAAAAATTAAACCTAATTTTAACAAAAATTTTTGAAATAAAAAAAGGCGGTTTTTGCACCGCCTTCCGCTTAGATAGACTCAAACTCAACACCTGTCTCAATGTGATAATCATATAAATAACCCTCTTTATCTAACCAATCAAGAAGATTTAGCTGGTCACGTGTCAACTCAAGGAGTTTAATCTCATCTGACCCACTAGTAACAATAACAACGTTGATTCTTTCATTTTCCATTTTTATATCTCCTTTCTTTCAATTCTCGTCTGTACAATAATAGCCTTCTTCTCGTTCGGCTATTTCCCTTGCTCTGTTCTCATCAGTAACCTCTGCAATCAAGTTGCCATACTCATCAAACACATAGTAAACTTTCATGGTAAATACCTCTCTTTCTTTTTATACATTTATTATAACATACTTTCCTGTTTTTGTCAAGAAAAAAATTCTTTTACATCGCAAGTATCGGGATTAACTTTACATTCCCTCAAAATATAATCATCGTTGATTATAGGGAACTCGTTTGCCAAATCATACAATTCTAATCCATAGTATTTGATAAAGATATTAGCCTTTCTCAAATCGGTAAAAATTGCAGTATAACCATTGTTCAGTTCCTTAAATAGATATACTTTTTCGTTCATAATGTTACCTCTCTTTCTTTTGATAAGTCTATTATACATCATTTCGGGATATTTGTCAAGAGGTTTTTGTAAAAAATTTGAAAAAAATAAATGTTAAATCTAGGTTTAATCCCGAAAAACGTGCCGCAGCGCATGCTCGCGGCGCGCCAAAATCAAACCTAGATTTAATTTTAGAAATCTGTTAAAAATTAGGGCGGTTGGTCTACCGCCCTAGGAAAGGAAAGGTTTATTAAAACTAGTTTTATTTATTGTCATTCCACACGAGTTTGCCAAACAAGTGTGCGACTTCCGCAAACTCTTGAGGATCTTCCGCGATAGACTCAAGGTCTTCCTCGCTTGGCTCATCGGGTACGCCCATCGCCAACCACTCATCTTGTAGGTCTTCGTCCTGTACTACGTGCATCATGTAACTGTGCATACCGCCAAGTAAGTTCATCTTCAATACTTTGATTTCATTTTCTGTCATAATGATTACCTCTCTTTCATTTTTCAATACCGAGAATATCTTTTATCTTTTTTTCATTCTCTGTGATTTTTCTTTTGTATTCCTCGATTTCACTAAATAATTTTCTAACTTGCCAAAAATCTTTTTCTTGCTCGCTCATTTTTCTACCTCTCTTTCATTTTCTATATTTATTATACCACGTTTTCCGCTTTTTGTCAAGAGGTTTTTTGATTTTTATAAAATAATATCTATCGTCAGTTTTTCAATCTCTTTATCAAGAGTCAAGCCAAAATCTTCCTTAACCTTTTCTTTTGGTTCTTCGGGTGTATAAAAATGTGTTTCGGGCGCGGGCTGTCCTTGGCTCTGCCCTTGTCCGTGTCCATAGTAGTTAGCGTTGGGAACGCCTGAGATTCTTATCATCATAGCTCTACACTCCATTTCTTAATTCTCTTATAATCACGCTTACTCTTGTGAGTGCGTGTACCTGTGTTCATATCAAACCATACACGGTTTTTCTTTGCTTCTGCCTTTTTCTTGTTTTTATCAACCATTTTATTTTTCCTTTCTTTCTATAATTATTATAACATATTTTTTTTAAGTTGTCAAGTATTTTCTTCATAAGGGGTGGAACTTTTGGCAAGGTTTCCGTCGGGTGAGTGAGTTTTTAACAACCGCCACTATCTTTGTCAAGTCAGTGACAACCGCCTATTTACATACCATAGCCGACTACCTCTTTGTTGGGGAAATCCGCCTTGCCTTTTCCCTTTCTGTTAAGTCTATTATAACAGATAACCGAGCATTTGTCAAGGGGTTTCGGGAAGTTTCGTAAAATTTTTTTACTGCACAGTCTGAAACGCAAAATGTGCAGAGGAATTGTGTAGTAAAATTGCGGCGCAAGATTGCCCGTGGGCGCGCCGCCAAAAATAAAGGGCAGATTTAACATCTGCCCCCATAAGGAAAGGTTATATAAGGATTTATTTTATAGTCCAAGGTCGAAATTTATCTGGCTCTAAGCTTGTCCGCCCTAGCACCTCTAAAACAAAAGCGTCAGTAAGTTTTTTAACGAGGTAGTTCTTCAGTGCGGTATATTCATTTTCGGGGATTAAGTACCTTCCGCCCGATTCGTTGGTTTTTTTAATTATTACTTGTACTCTTATTGTCATATTCCCCACCGCCTTTCTATACTCTTATATTATCATACTTTTAGCGGTTTGTCAAGTCTTTTTTATAATTTTTTTGGTCGCCCCTCTTATACAAGAGAAGCAATCATTCTTTCAAGTGCGGGAACGTCCTCACGACGCACTTGAAAACTACACTCAAGAAAATCCATCTCTACAGGTTTTGATGAATAAAAGCAAGGGATAACTTTCTTGATGTGCTCGATTCTCTGACGGAATCCTTTGACTGTTCTATCAAGGTAGTAAGTTTTTGTAATCATATTGTTTACCTCTCTTTCATTTTCTATATTTATTATAACACAGAATTATTCATTTGTCAAGTCTTTTTTTACAATTTTTGTAATTTTATCATCAATTCTTTCTTCATCTGTGCCATTTGTATTAAATGTCAACTCATAAACATCGCCTTTTTTGGCGTCTGTTGTTCTATCTATATCCCAAAGGTTGCCCGTTGTATCCTCAAAAGTGATGATATTGTCTGAAATCTCATACACTGTGGCGTTCATAGTGTAGCGGTTTACAGTGTCATTGTAGGCTATCATGCCAAAGAATAAGCAAGTCACAATAATAATAACTGATGTGATAGGATGTCTGTTCATGGCGAATACCTCTCTTTCATTTTCTATAATCATTATAACATATTTTTTATTGTTTGTCAAGTATTTTTTTTATAAAGTTAAAAAGTAAATATTTAATACTATAAATGCAACCTGCATGATGTATAAATTGATGTGAACGCGATTTTTGATATTTAATACAATACCTACAACACAGTTTACAAGTCCAACCATCGGCGCCCACCAAAAGCCCATAATAATCAATACTACGTTTGCTATTGTTAAGAGTGCTACAATGTCGTTTGCTTCAAATTTATATCCCTCTTTAATCCCGAAAAATTCTTTCATACCTTTTACCTCTCTTTCATTTTCTGTATTTATTATAGCATAAAATGAGAACAAAAGCAATGATATTTTTTAATCAGTTTTATTGATTTTCTTGATCTTTTTTAATGCGGGAACGTAGGTATAAGGTGGAACAGGTGTTCGTCTGTTTGGAAAATACCGAACATACGTTCGATGTGCAACAAGGGTTAGTCACGACTAACCACGGTTAAGAGCGACAACCGCCGCCCGCCTAACCTAATAGTTCAAACAACTGTTCAATCAAGTTTTCAGTTGGATTGATTGCTTTTCCGAGTGTCCAACCTTTTCTGATTTTTTCGTTGTCATCAATCAGCACTTGAAAGCCACCGATTTTTCTTGTGCAGTTGGCTTTTGTTGTGCCATACTTTACAAGATGTATTTCATCATAGATGAAATCAACTTTTTTCAGCCATTCAATTTTGGCTTTTCTCACTTCGTTGTCATACTCTTTTGTTGAGTCCATAGACAGCCAAGTAGTAACAACGATTTTCCAGCCTTCCGCTTTGAAGAAGTCAAGAACTGTGTTCAGCAGGCTCATGTTGAAAATCGGTGTCGCATCTACGTAAGGTGTAGCATCTTCATTCCTCAACTTTTCAAGCCAACCATCAACTCCGTAAAGGTCTGCGATTGTGCCATCCATATCGAAAACAAGTGTTTTATTCATAGTAATCACCATTTACCTTTCTTTTGTTTCTTTTCTTACCTTCTATAATTATTATAACACAGTTTTTCGCATTTGTCAATACTTTTTTCAATTTTTTTTTATTTTTTGAGGGCGTTTCCGCCCTCTGTTTTACTTTATTCTGTGTAACCCCTTTGTGCCGATTAACTCGTATCTGTAAATCTGAACCACTCCGCCAACCTCTACATCACAGACAACCGCATCCTCTCCAAAGCGGATTGCCTTTACCTCTGTAAAACCTGCATTGACCATTTCATCAAGTGCTTCTTTTATAACTTTGATTGCGTTTGGATTTGTCATTTTTCTTTACCTTTACAACCTTTTAGGTTGTCCTTTCCTTTTGTTCTATACTCATTATAACACGTTTAGGTTATTCTGTCAAGAGTTTTTTGATAAGTTTTTCAAATTCTTTTGCTTCTTTCTTGTCATCTGTCAAACCTTTAGCGATTGCCTTTATCTCTTTTCTACTCATAATGTTTCCGCTCCTTTTCTTAACTTCTGAATACATTATATCATTTTATTATTGATTTGTAAATGATATTTTTTAATCACTTTTATTAAAATACTTGATCTTTTTTAATTATTCTCTATTTTAGGATTTGTTTGTTCTGTTGAACGGTTGTTCTGTTATTCTTCTTTTGTTCGAACATCTGTTCGGTTGAGACAAGGGTTTGACATGACTTACTTCGGTTAGTTACGACTAACTCAACAGTAAAGAAAAAAGGCGTTTCCGCCTTTTTTATTATCAGCAATACGCAAGACTCATATTTGACCACTTGAGGACTGAAATCTGATTACATTCACGACCGATTTTAATGGCTTCTTTTTTTGTATTCACTCTGTGACTTTTGTCTATATACCATACACCATCTGAAAACCACAAACCACAGTTGCCATTGTATGCCTTTACATACTCACGAACTTTTGTGATGTCTGTAGTTTCTACTCCTTCAGTAGCTACTTGCCAACCACTTTTATAAGTGATAGGTTTACCATTTTTGAGAGTCAAACCGCCATTGTTTGTGATTTTTTTAAGTGTTCTGATGTTTATCATAATTTTTTACCTTTGCAAGTTGCCTTGCCCTTTCCTTATCTTCTAAATACATTATAACAAATAAATATTATTTTGTAAATGATATTTTTTAATTACTTTTATCTTTTTCCTTGATGTTTTTTATCCTCTTTTTCTTCTATGTTCCATTTCCATTATACCACAGAGCCTGCGGTTTGTCAAGCCTTTTTTACATTTTTTTTAATTATTTTTCTTATTTTTTTTGCCTTCCATCGCAAAAAGATATTTTTTGTCTTTTTCCCATTTTGGGTAAATCTATAAAACATCTGTTCGTTTGCATCCAATCTGAAAATTATCGAACATCTGTTCTACTGTCAAATTCGGTGCGCATCGGTCATTCGCGCACCGAGCAAATGATATATAACAAAAGCAAGTAGATTATAAGTAACCTACTTGCTTTGTTTAGGAGGAAAATGACATCTATTATTAACCATTAGTTAATGATCTTTTTAAAATTATCTCTATAAATATTCCCTCTTTTGTTTTTAAAAATAATAATTAAAATATTATTTATTTCTTTATTTATTTTAATTAATAAAGCTTTTATTATCTTTATTGTGTTGCTATTGTTGTGTGTTTGTTTGTTTGTTTGTGTGACGCTCTTTGTTTACTTTATCTTTTGCTAAAAACCCATCGGTACACAGCGTTTGTCTCGCATCTTTTTGATGCATAATCTACACAACGTTTCTAAACTAGGTCGGGGGGTGTATTTCGGGAAAAAAATTTTGAGTTTTTATTTTTTAGCTTGTGCTGGGCATAAAACTCTCCAAATCATTTTTTCATTTCGAATTACGACAAACCATTTCCTAATCTCGAATTACGAACCCCAATTATGATTCACTTTTTTCAATAATAGCATCCCATAATCCAAATGTTTCTAATATTGTTGTAATAATCCCAATCCATTGTATAAAAGGATGCCATCCACAAGCAAATGATACTACTGTAAAAATTGGTACTCCAACCATTATTAAAGCTAAAACAAGAGATCCAATCCATCTAGTTGCTCTATCCATTATATTTTCCCCTTTACAAGTGTAAAATACTCCATTCCTACAAGTTCACCTCTCTCCTTCAGAACTTGTTCAGCAATCGCTAGACAAGATTCCGCACCTAACAAAAGGCACTGATTATCATTCTCTGCCTGTTCTGCGGGACTCATGCACTTTGTAATCTCACTTATATATTCATATATCTTACTGTATATCTCAAGCCCGCTACTCATATACTGTGCCTCCCGCCAAAATATTTCTTATCTAGCTTTTTATATTTCTTTCGCTTCTTAAATTGCTTGAAGTAATCCCAGGCTGCATCTTGAAAAGCCCTTTGTTGAGCATCCCGCTTGCGGAGTCTTTCATATAAACGATCCTCCCGAAAATCTCCTATAGCTTTTAATTTATCAAGTTGATATGCTAAATAGAAAACCGCAACCATAAGAAATGTAATTAAAACACTAAAAGTTAATACAACTATCCAATCCATTAATCTTCTCCTCTTGTTACTGTGCTATGTTTTCCTAGTAATTTCATTAATTTCATCGCCCTTTCTTAATTTATTAATTTTCTTTTCTATTATTTAATTTCTTTTAATCCATTTTCCCATATATAAGGTTTACCATTTTCCGCATAATAAGGACTCATATAACCATATCCAGCATTACCGGTATATTCATTAAATAGCATATAAACAATTTTTGTATTTAAATCATAATATAAATTTTCAATTCCTGTTTCTTTTAAATTAGTGTGCCTTTCATAACTTTCACTACCTTCCATAGCGCAACCAGTACAAACAAAAGTAATAATTAAAATTAATATTGCTAAAGTTTTTTTAATTTTTTTCATTTTATCTCCTTTATACTACTGTACCATGCTTGCCTAATGACTTCATTTTCATAATTAATCTTTTTACCCACTGATTATCTGTACTTAAATCTGCTACAATATAATCTGCGGTTTGCGCGGTCTTCTCTAACAGACGCTCTGCATCTGCACAATGAAGAAATAACATAGGTAATCCATTTTTTTCTGCCCATATTTCTCCTATAGATTTGATGCGGGATCCAGCCCCGTCATACTCGATTCGGGTCCCTCCGCATAAAATAGTAAATAGAAAAAATTGTTTTTCTTCTATTAGTTTCATTAAAGTATTATTTAATTTATTATAATCAGTAAAACCTACTATTACAACATTCATAAAATTTTCTTCTTTCTTTATTTTCTATATATATTATATCATAAAATTTTTAAGTTGTCAATATTTAGCTTCCCAAAAGCTTGACAAGTAAGAAAATTTTTGGTATAATATATATAGAGATTAAAGAAAGGAGTGCCATATATAATGTGTGAACAGGAAAAACTTGAAGGCACTTTTCCAGAAGTAGAAGTAGAAGAAGAGTCTAGTTATATCAAAATGGATTGGGACTTAAAGACTCCTCAAGAAAGAAAAGAAAAGGTTGAAGAAATAATAGCTAATACGCCAAAAGAAAAACTAACTCCTTATTATTTGGAGAAAATGGCGGATTATATGTTATTTGCTATGGATAAAGAAGAAAAGAAAAAGAAGGAGCTTTTAACTGATAATCGTATGGTTACTGTTAATAAGCGGGAATTGTCCTTTGAAGGATTGGTTGATAAATTAGAAAGCGGGGAGTCTGCGGTACATAATATTATTGCTAATGATAAGAATATTATTTTTGCACCAAAAGACCCTATCACTCAAAAAGATTTAAAAGAAATACCATTTTTAAAGAATTTGAAAGACAGTATTGATATATTAGAAGAAAGAGCAAAAACTAAAACAGGGCGGGAAGCGTATATATTTAAAAAGTGGCTTATAGATGCAAGAAAAGATCAATATGTAATTAGAGAAGCTTATAGAAAATCAATTCGTTTAGCTAATTCTTTTAATACCTCTTCTTTTGGAATTGATTTGTCAGATGAAATTTGGGTAGATGAAAAAGGTGAAGTTCATCATAAGGGCAAGATAAATATGTTTGATCCAAAACATATATCTGCGCTTTTACGTTTTTATGCTCGAATTAAAGAAGATAAGTATGATAATTTTACAGATGACTTTCATTGGCTGATGGAAGATTTAGAAATTTATGTAGATAGAGCATTAGAAGAAAAATATCCTATGTATTATGATTTATTAATTTATAAAATTGATGGAATGAAAAATATTGATATTCAACAAAAGTTATATGAAGATTATGGAATTAAACATTCGGTTGAATATATTTCAGCTTTATGGAGAAATAAGATACCTAAGTTAATTGCGGAACAGGCGGAAAACGATTGGCTTATTTGGTATTATACAGAAG